>Ga0099826_10002443_pt1 | contig 11990 bp, 8 predicted proteins | sample Mtrugardesep15_FD_76830 | JGI IMG/M metagenome (GOLD analysis project Ga0099826, IMG submission 76830) | Root nodule microbial communities of legume samples collected from California, USA - M. trunc garden sep15 | ecosystem: Host-associated > Plants > Roots > Nodule | place: USA: California...
AAGACATACTCCCTTCGTGTTAAAATATAAGCAAAATTGACTTTTTAGATTCATTCATTTAATAATAAATGTGGTTTATAATATAGACCACATTCATCATTAAATGAATGAACCTAAAAAGTCAAATTTGCTTATATTAAAAAAAAGAGGGAGTACCAACATTAGCAAATTTTTATTTATTTTTTTACAAAAAAAAAACTTAAAACTTTTCATTATTAATCAAAGTAGAAATACAATGTGGAGTGTTACGATGAACTTGGAGACTAGCATGGAATAGTGCTTGCTTGTCTCATAATGAAACTCACATAAGAGTTTACTAAATCGGTACTCAACAAGTGTCTACAATCATTAATTATTGCCATGAAATCAGAGACACCATCCTTGCCATATATGCTATCTGCCACAGTTTTGGAACCCGTTTCGAAATCCATATGCACCATATTAAGCTCTTTTACCCATTGCATTGCATCTAGCAGACCTATGGCCTCTCCCATGTCAACATCAAGTAGAGGGGTAGTCCAAGCAGTTCGTGCTATCACAAAATTTCCTTTTGCATCGCGAATACAAGCTCTGAATCCGACTATATTAAGAGAAGTGGAAAAGGATGCGCCTGCTTTGGTTCCTCACTGCTTGTGTGTTCTTCCAATTACTTAAGAAACTTTCGGCGCGGTCGCAAATTTGTTGAACCGTTTCTGTAACGTTATTCCAAATCTTATTATTTCTATGTTTCTATAAACTCCATAGAGTGACCGCAAGTTGTTGTTGTTGAGGAGAATCAAGTTGCTGAAACAAAGCAAAAATCATATCATAGGGACCCACTTAAGCACTCAATGCAGAGTGTTCTGTTGTGGATGGTCTAAGTACCCAATGTTAAATGCTCTTGAGCAGTTTCTGCTAGATTAAGCAATTTCCGTCTTTTATTTTAAAGCAAATAGTCACTTTAGTCCCTGACTTTGCACCTCGCTGTCACATAGGTCATTGACTCGAGATTAAATACAAAGAAGTCTCTGACTCTGCACTTTTGTTATCACTTTAGTTCCTGACGTTAAATAATTCTGTTAAGTGTGTCACATGACTAAAGTGAAAGTAGAAAATGATCACTTTAGTCCCTGAACCAAAAATCAAAATCCCAAATTTAAATCTCAAATCCCTAAATCTCTAATTCTCAAATTCCTAAATGTCATCTCTAAATCCTTAAATTGAAAATCTCAAATCCCTAATTTATTATCTTATTTGATAATATTAATATAACATTTTTTTATTGTTTTTGTCAAAATATAACGTTCTTTTATTTAAAATTAAAAAATACAGATTAATAATATAATCATTATTTTATTTTTTTAGACAATTGGTTTTGGTTAATACTCTGGACAAAGTTTTATAGTTAACCATAAAAAAAATACATAAAACTTTTAATACAATTTATAGAACATACAATATTCAATATATCTGAAGAAAAAAAAATCTACAATGTTTAGTAAAAAGTCACATTTTTTTTTGACAAGAGAAAAAAGTCACATATTAGTGTGTATTTTTTTTTTAGGGATTTAAAGACTATAGATTTAGAGATTTGAGATTCAAATTGGGGATTTTGATTTTTGGTTCATGGACTAAACTGATCATTTTTTACTTTCAGTTTAGTGCATGTGACACACTTAACATGATTATTTAACGTCAGAGACTAAAGTGATAACGAAAGTGCTGAGTGAGTGACTTCTTTGTAATTAATCTCGAGTCAGGGATCTATGTGACAACGAGGTGCAGAGTCCGTGACTAATATGACAATTTGTTTTTTATTTTATTTTATTCATCTAGGGTGGGAATTAAGTATTTTCTTTTTACAAAAGGGGGCGCGTATATTTATTGCGAAAAGAATAAAAACCTGTTGTTGCTGGTATAAGTAGAACGGGCAACCATTCTATTTCTAACCGTCATTACTCATTCATCAACAAGAAACGAGGGTAAGGAAATTTTATCACGATTCCGATTTCATTCCACACGATTAACCATTGCTAATAGAAGTTTCGTTTTACTGCTCTCGTAGGTAATCGGAGGTATTGATTTTGTTCATGATTTAATTCATAATTTGTTAGGTTATATGATATGATACGATAATAGCGTGTGATTTCTTATTTGTTGAATATGTTTGGCTGGTTTGTACGTGACTTGAACCGATCCTAAAATATGAGCACTTATGTATAAGCTGTTTTTATAGCCTTCATGCATGGTGCTACTATTACCTTGGCAACACTTCATCAGTTAACTTATGTAGCATTATGGAGAAAGTTGCTTAAGTTACCTCTAATAGATAAAAAAGACGAAAAGTCAAAGTATAAACAAAGTCTCCTCTTAAACATTCAATCCACAATTTTATTAATATGATGTTGAGTTAGGGAAGCAAATGAAGAATACATGTAACTTCGTTATCCATTTTTGAACTGCTTAATGATTTCGTTGTCCTTTTTTAAGTGTGTGTCCCATGATTTATTGTTACTGGACATCATTGATTTTCATATTTAATTAACTTTTCTATAATTTTCTTGAATTCTATTTTAATTTGCAGATCTATACTTCTAATTTGCTTCATGTTTTGCCTTTTTTATCGGTTCAAGTTTACAAAATTTTCTGTATTAATGTATTTTGGATTTAGTTGTTGATTTTTTATCTGAGAAGCATACAAGTGAGGTACATCAAAGGCAATAGTAAAAAATTCTAGTTATAATAACTAGACTTTTTCATCTGGAATGCTAGGAACGCAATGGTCTTTAAACAGATTGGTATTAATTGGGAAAAGGTTGCGGGTGAATATAAAGTTCTATCTTGGAGAATTATTCGATTAAGATCTACAGGTTTTAACTTTCCCCATAGCCAGTGGCTTGCTAATTCTTTGGACTGTCTGGGGTGCATAGGTTTATGTAGGAGATGTTCATGTGTGTATTCGATCGTCTAGTTTTGTTTTTGGTGCTGCACTCTTCTCTTCTGTGGAACATCCATGTTGGTTCTGTTTTGGAGGAGTCTAAGATTGAACAAATTAGGTGGTCAAATCAGTTATCAAAGGAACTGTGTTTCATATTTGTGTTGTCGGATCTAGTCCCTGTGTCGCTTTCATGAGCTGCTAGAAGGCTTTTGGTTGTAATTCCTGAGTTGGTTTAATGGAATGCGGGATTTGAAATGTGGATACGGATTGGAGAATTTGTCAAATACGCTTTGGTTTTGATAGGAAGTATTACTATGGGAGCATGAAGCCTCTTTATATTCGGTGATAGTAGCTTGTTTATTTTGATGTATTTTATTAGGTCATGTAAAGGTTTAGGCCTTTGGTATTGGTGTAATTAACATTATGCTTGTATTCTAATCTTAGTACAACTTGTGCAAGGATTAGTGTTTTTAATTTTTTTATGCTTTTTCAAAACAATACAACAAAATTTGGGTTGTTTGTTTTAAGCTTTAAAGCTTGGTTCACTATTCGTGTCCTGCATTTATTTGGAATTAAGTTATTCTTGTTTTATAGTTAGCCAATCGGAAAGAGACGATGGCCACCGAGCAATCAAGACGTGATGTAAAACTATGATGGAGTTTATCAAACCGCAGTTGCTGTTTCTAGAATTAGACGAAACCAGGAGAGATACTTTAGATTTGGTGGTAAAAGAATTTAAAAAAATTTAGAAGATATTTTATCATTAACTACACCATTCTAATTTAATATTATTTACTAATCTAGGAAAGTAGCGAACTTCGTGTAGCACGTAAGGCAGCAAGAGCCCTTGGAATTAAACATGTTATAGGAGACCAGACCTTGACCCATTTGATACGATGTCATGCAAGATTAAACATACTAAGGAGCTATGCAGAATCCATGGAGAGAAAGATGTGAGTGTATTTTATCACTTTATTACACATTTGGTCTCACTATTTTGACAAAAAGTGGGAGAGGTTTTGAAATGATGTTATCTTCCTCCCAATTTTCAAATTAAAAAATATTATAATCTTGTAGAAGAAAAAATTGGAAGCGGTCGCAAAACAAATGGTTCACATCGATACTCGCAACTTGTAAGTTTTTCTTTGCAAACCCAATAATAATAATAATTTTTTTTTTGTTTTTTATATAATGAGTTAATAATGTTGTTTTGTGTTGAAGGATTATGACATACCGACTCTGGCAGCATGCCCAGGAATTTTCATCAATATTAGCATTGGTTGGCTACAAACACATGTTTGGGATGCACCATTACTGGAACATGATGGTAATGTTTAAAACTCTTAAATTACTTATTTTTATTATATATCTTCTTTTAATAAATCGATTATTTTTTATATTTTTTGCTAGAAAATTACGCAATTTGGAATATTAAAAGAAGCCGAAATGCTTGAAGAATACATGCGCCGGTAGAAGATAGGTATGAACAGTAGGATTTGAGTACTTTCAGTTTTATTATTTTCCTGCTTCATTGAGTTAATTTACTATCTTTTTTAAGGAACAGTTATTTTCTATTTGGGAGTCTTTGGTGTTCATTATTGGTGGCTTCTAGGCAAGGCACTAAATAGGTCCCTCAATCATGTAGTAGAGTCAAGAAACGGGCGTGTTTGGATCCAAATCCTCAATCGGCCTAAACCGCAGGTGTCATATAGAGGACTTGCTCAACAAATTTACAATACCACAAACATATATTACATAACTTAATTCAACATAACATCAAGTAGTGCAACACAATAAAGATTGTTGCACAATGAGGCTTTAACACAAGTACAAAAACTTGAAGATGTTGCTGCTTCTGCAAAGGAGAAACTTTAGTTAAACATTACTCAAACATTTGCAATATAATGATTGTGTGTGTGTGTGTGCGCGCTGATTTGTGTTGGGCTACATAGATTCAGGTTATCAACCTCCTTCTTGGTCGGATTCAAGGATATACAAAGACTGAGGCAAGCAGAAGACATCTTGATGTTGACATATGAGTAATATGGTGCACATATTAGGAGTCCCAAATTCTCCTTAATAGTTTCATTTTGAATCCTATTTTGTATGATATGACAACCAGTCTTTCTTTCATAACCTTTTTGCATATACAACTTTAGGTTTACTGTTTCGTTGCATCTTTCAAAAGACTTTGTTTCGTCTTTCATGTCAAGTATTCAGTCTCATACAACATTGTACGTATTATAATTGTGTAGAAATATCGACTTTTATATTTCTTTTTTTACAAGTACAATTCCTTTAAACTTGAGTTCGAGTGGTACTTTTTCATCAAAATTTAAAAATAAACTGAAGAATTAAATAATCCATACCTGCAAACAGTTAAGGTCCATCGTATCAAACTTTGCTTTCTTCTCAATAACCTGCCGCAGGTATTGCACATCACAAAATACAGCAAAATCACAGAAGTTTTAACCAAAATAAGAAACTTCCAAGAAAAAGTTGAACAAATTTGTAGCAAAGAACAAAGTAACTAGAAAAAAAGAGACTGTTCTAATTCTCTTGTTTTAAATGGATCTCCTGACAAGCAAGGTGTTTTGAATTAATGAAAGGTTGACATTGATGTTCTAATATTATAGGAAAATAGCAGTAGTGGATTATTGAATACTAAAAGAAAACGATACTAATTGATGGAAGAAGTATCACAGCAATTTCATTGGCCTCTGCCCTACATCCACTGCATAATTGAACATATGTACACACATATCAATAGAGAAGAGTAAAAATCAAAATATAGACTCTAAAGAGAAGCAATATGAGTGTCCAAAAAAATAAAATGAAATACCTCTTTCCATGACAACATATAACTGTGTATCAAAAAACTTGGTAACATAGCAAAAATAAATGCAGATCCACAGCGCAAAACACCATGTGCACAAGACTAATGCAATCAAACTAGAACAGTGAGGAGCCTTAAACCTACCTCGAACGTCTTGCCAGTGTTAACGTTTGTAATAAAATCCCCCTTCCGAATGACACCCTCATATATTCTTCACCCAATAAAAGAAGATCAATATATATAGATATAGATATGCATATACAAGACAAAACATACAATTTGAAATAGGATTTAACCATATTTAACGGTCAGGGTACCTTAGATATGTTATCTGACCATACTTCCAATTCTCCTTCAATGTGAAAGCCAATGCCACAAGTGTATGCTGTTAAATTAGCCCAATAATACTCTTTTAGTAGAAAAATATAAATAACAACCATGTTTATCAAGATTCTGTAGAACAATGCAGTCTTTGCTATTGTGTAGTGCACAGGATTAGAGTGTAGTATAACTGTGCGATCTTTTTTACTAAGAGCCCCAAGTTTGTCTCTGAGATTACAAAACTAAACATTGGGCAATGGCTTTGTGAGAATGTCAGCAATCTGAGCCCGAGCAAGAACATATGTCACAACTAGAGACTTTAACAAATACCTTTTTTTCAAACAAAGAACAAATCAAGGCTTTTATGTTTAGTTCTAGAATGCCGAAGCGGAGCTTGCTTAAGTAAGAGGATATAATATAACACCTTAGATGTAGCTAGGGTTATGAACCACCAAGTTAGGACCAAGACATAAGAATGCCCTGGAAGTGGGCCTCCTTTTATCTGACATCAGATGCCCAATCAACATTACAATAGGCCTGCAAACTTGCAGAAGACAAAGGACAAGCATCCTACAGACCTAAATCATGATCTACAGCCCTTCCTTTGAGATATCTCAAAATTTGCTGTACTGCGATCAGGTGACTCTGCTGGCGTTGAGCCACAAACTAGCACACTTTCTAGTCTAGTCGCATACTGTAGTGCATCAAGTATGGGCATGTACGTGGAAAGATCTTCCATGTAGTCTGAACCAAACTGAGACAACACAGGATTCCTAGGAAGGAAGTAGAGAAATCCTTGGTAGAGGCCATATCTGTTTCTGGAGTAACCACAGACATACTTGGACGGAGAAATAATCAGAGAGGTTCAAGAAGTGTGCTTAGCCTCTATACCAAGGAAGTATTCAAGATGACCAAGCTATTTTATAGTAAGACAACATTATCATGACATATATTCCCTCTGTTTCATAATGCGTGTCAATTTAGAAAGAAAAAAATTGTTTCAAAATGAATGTCATTTTCACTTTTCAAAGTAGAATTAATTAATTTTTTTTTTCATTTCTGCCCTTTTTTTTTTTTGGTCCAGTAGCCTAGTGGCTAGAACTCACACATTTTAAATGTGGAGAAGTGGGGTGTCAGGGGTTCGAACCCCTCCCCTGCATAAATTATGCAATGTCCCTGCCAACTGAGCTAAGCTCACGGGGACCATTTCTGCCCTTTAATTATTACTAGTACACTACTCCAAAAGCATTACACCTACTTTGCATTTAAGGATGGAATACACACCAGTAATTAATAAGGCTAGTTTAGTAAAATTGTAATGTCTTGACTATTTTATTGCGACAACCTTGAAAGAGACTCATTTTGAAATGGAAGGAGTTTTTTTAATGTTGTAAGATGTGATTTATGTTTTCAACTTAAAAAGTAATTTTCCTATTATGATTATCATGATTTACATATATTGATGCATTTAATTTGGATTTTGTTTTTTTGGGGGACAGGCTAGAAACTTATGTTATTTCACACGTATTAATATATTTAAGTCAAATATGGATATTTCCTGTTTCTAGTGAATCTAAATATCCAAGATTCAAGAAATTGGCCGCATAATTAGAAACTCAAATTGAAATTTCTGACAATCAAGATAACAAAGGATAAAGTTTCTTTAAATCTGGTACCTTTTCCCCGTTCTTAGATTGGTCGAGAGCATAATTACTAGCCTCAATTGGACAGGGCAAATAATTAGTTACACCATCCAAAAGTAGTTGTAGCCCCTGTAGCAAAATCAAAACATGAAAAATGTAAGAGTGATTAAACACAATATTAAGAGCTAGCTTGTATTGTAAGCGCATTCAAGCCAAAATCAATGTTATCAAACAGTGGCCAATACAGATTGCAGTGAAGGATTTTTGCCAACTGCGATGGGCAATTTGTGATCAAGGACGGCAGCACCATGGTGTTTTGTGGCAGAAATAGTGCCTAAAGATGGAGGATTTTTGGCCTTCTTCCATGGTTCACCATCTGCAATCATTAACACCAGCCGAAATAGCAAAAGCGCTTACAAAGAAAGACCCTCTGTAGAGCTACAAGCTCTTTTGATTCTCTGTATACAAACTAATGACACAATTATGGCTCTCACTCTCCCCCACCCCTAACTATAAACCCATAGTTAGGCGTAACTAACTGGCCAACTCAACATAACAAATAACTTTCCTCCGTAGCCCACCTTTCTTCCTTCTAGTTTATATATTTCAGATAATAGGTCTCTTTGGGCTAGAATCCAACATTTGATCCAAGTCCTTTTCAGCCTCATCATCTGATATAGGCCTAGAACTTTGGGTGGTGTCTTGCATAGGGATTTTCAAAGACTTGTTTGTGATTAAAAAAAGTCACTAATTACACAGTTAATATCAAGAAGTTTGAAGTAGGGGTCCATAGAGCCCTTAAAAGTCTAAATTAATGTTTGGAATATTGTTCTTAATAGGATTAACACTAACGACTTGCTCCAGAACTAATCCTTGTATCTAAGGCATCTCTCTATATAAATTAATCTATTGTGGTTATGGTTGAAAAGGGAAGCTAGATTTCTCAAGGATTTGTTTTTTTCTATTGTAGATTCCATTTGGCTGCATGGCAATATCACATAAGTTTTGTGTTTGTTTGTGTGAGGATGTCTTAGCTTCCTATTTTGTACTATTTTGTATTCTGCTCATCCAATATTAGTTCTTTCTTAAAAGAAAAAAAAAATATGACACTGTATCGAGTGTGGATAAATTCAAGAAAGGAATAAATAACAAACTCAAACAAAAAGCAGTCTATCAGACAACTTCTGTAACAAAGCCTTATAAGAGAAGAAAGTTGCCAACTTTTCAAAAGAATGGTAGATCATAAATCAGATTTCCCCCCTATATAACCATAGTAAGGGAATGGAAAAGCTTAAAATACAGATAGTTTTCAAACACAGCTGGATTCTAAGTAAACATTATCAGACAGAGATTACTCTATCATTATTTATTGTTTATCAGAACAGTTTAGATTTATATGACAGAGTTTGCCCTTTTATTATTTATTGTTTAACTCTATAGAGTGCCTTGTACTAAGCTCTGGGGTGGGACTTAAGATTTGGCCAGATCCAAAAAGTTTGCAAAGCCACCTGACATTTATGAACCCACTAGTAGCCATCATCGTACTAAGAATGCTATAAGTGAATTCAATTTCCAAAGTGAAGTCTCTTGAAACTAACTAAATTACATCATAATCATAGTAATAGGTCAGAATTAAAGAAAAAGAGAACGTGATGCATCTACCTGAGAAAAGTACATGATGCACATATGAATTCAAAGTTAAAGAAAAAAGAGTATACAACACATAATGCACATATGAATTCAAGGTGATTCAACGGTTACCTTATTGTATTTGAAAGCATCACCCATGAATACTGGTATAAATTTATGTGCTATGGTGGCCCTACGAACTGCTTCCTACACACAATAATAACAAAAAGAAAATTATTTTCAAAATATTACTCGGATAACTACTTGTTTTCATATATGAAATATCACTACATCTAAAAATACATATAGGAAAATGCATCGGCCTGCAAAGATGCATGGACAAAACGTGAGTTTTCCTTTTCCAAAGGTTCTAACCCTAAAACGTAATGCATGCATAAAATCGATTTGAATCAGGAATTTTTTCTTCAACGTCATCTCAGAACCCCTGAGGGATAATGCTGGTCAATATTAGTGTATATATGCCTAGTTAAACTATTTACAAACACCGATGTAAACTAATTCTGTTATAAGGTTAGCTAGAACTTAGAACAGTTAGCAACCACTCTCCCTGCATATACTTCACTAGTTCACTCGTGTAATCAATGCACTTAATGAAACATATTCTAGATTAAGAATATTTATCTTTCCTCTGTCTACCTTCTCTATTAGGAAAACCAGCTAACCTATGCTACTAAAAAAAGCAATGCAAATGAGATTTTGGAAGTGGTTCCCATCACATCAGCCATGGACATGTGTGATTCCGGTGTGCTTGCCACTGTTGTCTACTCTATGCATAAGTACACGGCATATATAGATAACATACCCGTATAAATACCTGTTGAAAATTTGGGGCCTAACTCATCTTTACAAAACCGGCTTGTAAGGTGAGGAGTGTCTCCTCTTTATAAAATCTTATCAAGAATCCAATCTATCTGATGTGGGACTAAATCCACCCCCAAAAAGCCAAACACAATGAAGGTGTTGGAGGCTGCAATGAAGGCAAACCAAAGGCCGCAATTTAGGCGACTAGGGGAGGACTGCAATAAAGGCAGAATTTCCATCAAGACCCATGCAACATTATATAATGTTACAAAAGGACACATTTGTGCTTTTTTTAAGTTGATACACATCTAGGATGCTCAAACTTGAAGATCGTCGGCACTTTATGACAATATGTTGATAAACTATTTGTTAGAAGTAGAACATGCGACAAATCTTCACAAAATGTAAACCAAGTAATAAACATGCAAAACTCTAATTGAAAAAAAAGAAAAAAGTGTTACCCTCACACCTCAAGATCAGGTGCTGATATGGGCTTGTCACAGCGAAAAGCTTGAGCAAGTTTATCGTCCACCTCAGACACAGTTTGTATGAGCTCACACCTTTTTTCTGACACCAAGGCTTCCATATCTGCAGGAACTTCTTCAGGGACTTGTTCAACGACAACCTTTTCTACATGAAAATAGTAGGCCTTTAATTGAACAAGATCAACAAGTCCCTTAAAATCATCTTCCAAGCCTATTGGAACTTGGACTGCGGCACTATGATGTTTTAGCTTTGATCTAGCCTGATTCAAAACTTGCCACGGATTTGCTCCTTTGTGGTGAAGATTGTTAATAAATACAATTCTTGGAAGTTTATATCTTATCATTAGCTTATCAAGAGTAATGGATTGAGTTTGCACCCCAGCAACGCTAGAAAGAGCAAGAATGGCACCGCAATCAAAGGCACGCAAAGCACTCTCAACCTCAACAGCAGTGAAATCAGGCGAGTGAATTATGTTAATCTGCAAGGAAATTTTTTATAGGATTATTATTTATAAAGAAAGTGAATATAAGAAATAATATAAACAACATAAACTGAAAGCTTGACGAAATATGTATATCAGTTTACTACCACCACCACCACCAATAGTCACATAATTGAGAAGAATTCGGTACACATAGGTTCGTAGTTCTAGTGTCCATTTTCCAAAATAGTGCGAAACAATTCGCAAAAGTAATGTAATATTCCCTCCTTATCAAAATATAAGCAAAATTGACTTTTTTGGTTCATTCATTCAAGTATTATTACCTACCAAATAGTTTTGGTAGTTTTTCCAGATGAAGGAATTGATAGCTGGGCGTCTCCCCTGTATATAGCGGATAGTATATTTTATAAAACCGTAAAATTTAGCATAATATATCTCCTCTTCTCTGCTTAAGTCATCCTGTAATCTATCCTTCTCTATGGCCTTGCTAGGGACGTCGATCAGCCCCGAGATCCATATGTTCCGCACCCGTTTCACTGATGACTCCGACGAAAACTGACGACGGAGCAGGTGGTGGAAACTGGAAGAGAGAAAGGAGGACCTTGAAAAACGACCCATTGTGGTGGTGGCGGCGCCGCAATTCAGAATCAGACCGAACCTAACTGATGTTGAACTCAACTGTCTGTGTTCCTTAAAACATGTTTCTTTCCGTACGATTTCAGTTACACACAGTTTATCTCAATCTTTCAACCTCACTTTTTGGAAAAATATTTTATAATTACACCTCCAAATAAATTATTTCTTCCTCCCTTAATTTAATTTACGAGGTTGTCATTTTTTTTCCACGTCATTTCGTTCTTTTGTTCACAAATTATTTATAAAAATTCAACTCAT
>Ga0099826_10002444_pt1 | contig 11983 bp, 5 predicted proteins | sample Mtrugardesep15_FD_76830 | JGI IMG/M metagenome (GOLD analysis project Ga0099826, IMG submission 76830) | Root nodule microbial communities of legume samples collected from California, USA - M. trunc garden sep15 | ecosystem: Host-associated > Plants > Roots > Nodule | place: USA: California...
ATACAAAGCGATTCATACAAGAGCACCAAATATTAAAAGATAACATGTGAATACATATGAAAGAAAGACATAGCAGATACACAAGGAAACACTTACTTGTAAGATTTGCCAATCCAGCATCAGTTATCTGTCGAGCATCAAGATTAAGTGATTTAAGATTTGTCAATCCCGAGAGTCTTTTTAGGCCATTATCAGTTACTGAGGTGAATGAAAGATTCAAATCTTCCAGCTTGTTTAAACCTGGACAAAACCAAGAACCAATTCAGACATGCATTAAAGCAGTGTCTTGAATATCTCTAACAAGACATGATCAGGTGGATGGACACATTCGTGTGTACAAGTAGAAGTAACTGGAAAGCATATATTTTTTAAAGGTTATGCTAACAAGTGCCCTAAGGGCACTTGACTTGTTAAGGATTAAAAAATAGAAATAATTGATAAATTTTATGTAGAAAAAGCTACTTATTGTTGTTTCAATGTCTTCAGTTTCTACTTTAAACTTTTAAACAAGTGCCCTTAGGGCACTAGTTAGAGTTTCCCGTTTATAAATAGACAAAGAAGCTGTACAACTATAAAAAGAAAAGCCTTTGGTCCAAAAAAAAACCTATAAAAAGAAATGCCTTAAATCAAATTAAAAATGTCAGCTCACAGCAATCACGTCCTAGGTAGATTGGCAAATTATTCACACAAATAAATTTTCTTTTTACAAAACTTGACTCATATTAGTGTAACTAAATACGCTTCCTGAAATCATCTTCAAACATATATACAGCGGTCTGTGATCACATTCCAAGATTGAGCCATAACGCACAAAATGTCAATTTATATACTAGAAGTTGTCAACATGGAAGCTGAATAACAAGGTGCTTAAGCGAATCATATTATATGAAACACAGAATGCCTCGTAGACAGCACTCACACTCAAACATATAACCAACAAATATAGAAACATATGCTCTAATTTGAATTTATCTGCCAATAAATTCACACTGATTATTGAGTTTAAATTCTCATTTGATAGCTACAGGGTTGTTTCCACCAACCTGATATATATCGAATCCCGCTGTTCCCGACTTCAGTGTCAGACAACACTAGGCTTTTCAAGAGAGTGAGGCCTGAAAGAAAAATAACTCAAAATTTCATACTGTACGTCATACTTCCAATCCAAATATTGGACTCCTAAAATCTTAGATATTCAGAAGAACAAAGCAGTAAACCTGTCAAATTCACAAGTCCTTCATCCCCGATCTGGCAAGAATCCAGATTCAAATACTCCAATTTTGTTAAACCTGTCAAAGAGAAGCCAATTAAAGATCTAAAGGACAATTGGAAAAATAAACAATAAACAAGTTTTAGTCATGATGATAGTCAATGTAGCAGAAGTTGCATATGAAACAAATTGAGTATGAAACGAGTTCTTTTTCCAATGGTACTCAAGAATACCAAGAGCCAGCACCAAAGAGACTAAATAGGGAGCCCTAAGAAATTTGAAGACTATAACAAGCCCCTAATAATTTCTACGCCATTATTAGGTTACGTTTGTGTGTCTTTTTACATGAACCTAAGTGAAGGGAAGTACAATAGGGCGAAGGATAAGATGTGCCTTCAAAATAGATATTATCGCAGGATTTTTAAATTTAAAACAATTCATGACAAAGAATAGTAGCTACAGTAATTTTCCCTCAAAAATTAGTCTTTTTGATTTTATAAAAAGAAACTATCAGGGGTAAGAGTTTGGCTTTGAGGTTGACGAAGTTCAAGTACCCTAGGAGACAGTTGTTAAGAGAATTAGTGTCACTTTTATTAATAATAATTTTCTCATTCCCCAATTTATTTATTTTAAAAGGAAAAGTGATTATTAAAATTAGTATCAATAAGGAAATTATGAAGATGTTAATGTCAAATTATCAAAAGCAATAATATAAATGGGGAAGGTCTACCTCAGCTCTTAGCATCTAAAAATTGGCAGGTGATAGTGAGAATTGAAGAGAAAAATACACAGACGGTACAGATCATGTATCTTTTCAACCTAGGGATTAAGGAAGCAGCTTGTGAAAAAGTGGCTCTTAAAAGAGTTACAGAAGTATGAATAACCTTTTAGATGAACTAAGCATGCGTCTGTAATCTTGTTAAATGCAAGACTTAACCTCTTCAAGCCTGTAAGACCTGCAGGAAAGGGAACATATGTTGTAAAACTGAGAAATTGTTGCTTTGTCATCCTAAGAGCAAAAGGTATGGACATGGACATTAAGTCGTCAAAATTGGTCGCTGTATATTCAAGTTACCAGAAAATTTCTCAAATCCATCATCAGAAAGACCACATCTGTTGAGATTTAAGCATGCCAGGGCAGCTAAGGCTGCATGTGAAAGAAAAACATGATTAAAGAAATAACCATGAGAATTTTGGACATTGGAACAGTGGTAAGCAAATATGAGATGCCAAGATAAGATATAATCTTTTCTGTCGTTTTGCATGTCAAAACGACGTCCAAAACAAACAAATTTGATGTCCAAAATCAACAAAAATGAAATGACAGAATAAGATGAGAATTGTTTACCAGAAATATACTCAAAACATGCAGCAGTGATACTGCATCCTTCAACATTTAATGTACTAAGCTTTTGCAAACCTGTAAACCAGAGACGAATATTCAAGCAATGTAATAATACAAGCAAACTGATTTTACAACTCATTCAATAAACACAAACACCTTTTTTATAACAGTTAGAGAATAACATATTTTCACTAGAGTGAACATAAACTGTGTTATGAGTATAGCTGTCAAAGAAGCCCCAAAATCAAAAGCCCCGTCAATTGAGCCCTATTAAAGCCGCATGATTTCAGGCCCCATATTGAATAATTTTATTTTCGGACCAGCCCACTATCTACTCTGCTTTTTGTTGGCCCTAATTGAGGGGGCATAGGGGCCCAATTTATTTCATGCCAAACATTATCGCTAATCAGTTACACTCATCTCAACAACATTCAGTAGTTCCCGTTTTCACATCGACACCAATCGCCCTCTCAACCTTCATCTTCTCCTATAACCATCGTCTTCTCTGTTCAACCTTCATCTCCTCCATGAACTTTCGTCTTCTCTGCTAATCAAATTCATTTTTTCTTTTCTTCTTAAATTGGTCTAAATCATCCTATTCTTCATCGATAAAATACAAAACACAGGGTAATACAAATTGAATTTAAAAGCTCAATTTTGTGTGGTTGCAGAATTCCAAGTGTACTTCATCAATAAGCATGAAAGCGCAAAGCACCTTCTGGTATCGTATTGCAAGTCACCATGGCAAAGTTTCGGATTCAATTGAAAGCATAATAAATCTTATCTTATATTCTTAAATTAGATGATTTTGATGAATTTGGGAATTGAAGTATAGAAAAAATAAGTTGAGGGACAAAAATAATTATTGCCTTCTTTAAATTAATTAATCTTTTTTGTTCCAAAAAAATAATCTTTCAAAACAGCTTATTTTAAAAAGAATATCTGTGTTAGAAGCGCTTATCATATTTTAAGAAGAAATGCTGAAAAAATAAATTCAACAAAAAAAATTGGAAAAAAAAAAAAAAATGTAAATGTTAAAGGGGGTCAATTTTAAGCCCCCTTAACATGTGGGGCTTATAAAAAATAGGGCTCATTAGTTGGGAGTATTTTAAGCCCCCTCCACATTGGAATGATCCAAAAGGTTAAAGTCCCTTAAATTGACAGCTCTAGTTATGAGTTTTAGACAAGAGGAAGAGAGAAATAATAAGAACGTTGAATATTATTGCTGGTACTTGATGCTAACTTGATACAAAGACCAAGTACTAATCCCTATTTATATGAAAACTAATCCTACGACATGATAATCCAAGGTACATTAAGATTAGAAACAGAACTCAGAACAGAAACAAATATATTCTAATAATATGTCAATCAATATATTATGAGATATTATTATATTCTACTAAATTGACAACTAGGTATGTTATGACATGCATAAAACAGAAGCAGCTGTTATAGTCTTGATGTAACACTTGTAATTGATGACAAACAATATGGAAATACCTCTTAAGTAAGAAATCCCAAGATCAGTAATACTGCTGTTGGAAATTTGCAACTCCTTTAAATTAATAAAACCTGAAACATTTCATATTGAAAGTCAACTGAAACTGTGATCAGGGCCTAGCTTTTTGCATCTAAAAGTATGAAGAGAAAGAATTGAATTGGGTAAACTTATGAAGCCATTAATTAAGTTACAAGACCAAATGTTCAGATATGAACTCAACTATGAAAATCAGTATCAAGTATCCACCATAGTAACATTTTGCTTTCACCTCATTAGTAGAAAAACTTATACATATTGTATCACAAAAGCATGAAAATACGAATTTTGTTACGCACAAAAGATAGGAGAGGGAGTAAAATGCAACTACTTTGATAAAAAACACAAATGAACAATACCTGAGATAGCCTTCATGTCTGAATCTGTAACACATTTACAGCATCCGATATTAAGAGACTCCAGCTTTTTCAGACCTGTATTCGAAATGGAAAAAAAAAAACGGAACTAAATTTAGAAATTCCAAAACCAAGTTTCTTTGAAAGCAAAATCTAAACAGGAAAGCATTTATTAATAAAATTTAAATAATAAAGTTCGTAGAAGAAGCCAATGAAGGTTGGCTCAAGTGGTAAGATTGAAGAGCCTCTGACGCAAGGATCCATAGATCGATTCTTATTGGCAATCCTCTATTACAAGTCAACTATATCCTAAATTGGCATACCCTGACCTCGCCCTTCCCTCCCCTTAAACATTTTTGTATAATAAAAAAGGTCTACTGAATGAATGTAGAACTTATTATAGCCATTTTATTGCACCAACCAGATGCGGTCGACATCAAATAAAAAATAATTATGATAATTCATTTAAAATAATTTAAAAGAAGAGTATAACATTAGGCAGTTACTAAAAGACAGTTAAACAATAGTTATTGATTCGAAGAATATGGTAAATTCATCGAGCAAGAAACAAAACAAATTTTTTAGATGAAGTTTCATGAAATAACTAATATTGATCATCTAGCCTGATGACTGGATGAAGTTAATGTCAGACTGCCCGATTAACCATATATATCCCATTCCTAAGTATATATTAAAGAAAAAATTATATTGTTTCAGAGTACTAGATGTGATGTTGGTTTTTAACAACATCAAATACATAAGGAGGTTAACTTCTTATACACTTAGCAAGATCTCAAGAATAGAAACCTTTAAAATGAACAAATCCGCCACGAATATCTGAACACCTCTCAAGGTCCAACTTCTCCAAATTAACCAAGTTGGAAAATGCACGCATTCCATCAGGTGTGACAGCACAGCTCTTTCTGATACTCAATGAAGTCAAGTTTGACAGACCTATGCAACAAATTTCAATTGATTGATTATGTTAACAAATAGAACTCTTGATATCTCATATCTATTTATGTAAAATAACTCCAATATTGCATAACATCCAATGAGGATTAACATTCATGAATGAATTTCTCCACTTACTTTTGCAAGACATCAAATATTTCCACTAATAGTTTTGTTATTTTACGTAAAAAAGACAAAAACAACAATCCATGATTCATAGTCTATAGAATACAAGATAGGTACTAAATACCGTCAAACTCAGCACAAAGTCCCATGTCATTTGAATAGTTTGTATGATCTTATTATGTTATCTTAAGTTTTCATATTGGGCCTAACTCAACGTTACAAAACTGGCTTGTAAGGTGAGGACAGCCCAAACTTTGTAAACACTACACATACCATATCTCTAGGCAATGTGGGACTAAATCCACCCCTTTCACACCCAACACAGTGAAGGTGTTGGAGGTTGCAATGAAAGCAACTCCAATGCTACAATTAGGCGACTAGGGGCGGACCACAATGAAGGCGATATTTCCAACATGTTATTATTCTGTTTAAAACTCCACCTACCACTTAAGTGTTTAAGTCCATGTTCTGAAAATTGATCACAGTAATTAAGGGTCAAAGCTTGAAGATTTAAGCAATCCTTTAGGAGTCGCAGTCCATGGTCTGTCACATTAGAACCAGAAACATCAACCGCAAGTAAAGACGGCCCTTGTGAAGCAATGACATCCATCCAACCATCATTCACTCCAAGATATTCACCCAAGTAAACATCCTGCCATGAAAAACACAACACGTATTTAATAAGGAGGCACATCTTCGTAACCGAAGCTTCTTCTAAGTGTATGTTTGGTTCCACTTCTGGAGAGGCCAAAATAGATTCTAGAGATGTAGAATTGATTCGGACATTTTTGGTTGCTTTCAAGTAAAACTAATTTTGCCACCAGAATTGATTCTACTTGAAGCTAGAAATTGGAGTTTTTGATTCTAGAACACTCAAATTTATTGTTCAACTAACTTTACATGAATATATACATACATAAATCAATTTATCTTCAACTCACTTTTAGTTGGAATCAATTCACTCAAAATCAATTTTTGCCAGCGCAGAACCAAACATACACCAAGTACTTAAATGAAAGCAAAACATGGAATTTCACCTGAAGAGCACAGTCTCGAAAAGCATTGAGAGATGTTTCAGTAAGACAATGAGAATCCACCAATTCGTTGAAGATTAACTGACTTATATCTCTGGGAAGAATCGAAAAGGACTCGTATTTATGAAAATCCTGAGAAACATAACTTGAATCAAGTACTGTTTAAAAACAAAACAAGACAACCAAAGACAAACAAAACAATAAAAGCATTCACCTCACGAATCTTATTGATGCATAAATCCATGAGAGAAGGACATGTACCACCACCAGGAGAATGATTAGCCTTAAAACTTCTTGCTCCTAACCATTTTGTACTGCCACTTCTACAATATCTTCTAGATACTCCTCTGCGTACATCATCTTCTATCACTTGCTGATTTCTCTTTCTTGAACAGATACCTCCCATCACTTAATTTCTTTTTATTTGATTATTAATTCATTAAAACAAAGTCTAAGTTTCTATTTCAGACCGTAGGATTGAACTGCACGAAGGAAGAAATTAATAAATTAAGCAGAATAAACAAATAGAAAAACATAAAACAGTGATCAACAGAAATTATGATTAACTTAGTTTAGTAGTAGAAGATATTTGAACGGTTAAGTATCCCTTTGATTAAACCACTACTCTAAAGAAATTAATGAACATGATGAACATGAATTTCTATTTTAATTTTAATTTTAATTTTAATTTTGTTAGAAGCGTAAACAGAGAGTGAGACTGAACATATATCTCTTTCATAATAAAGTACGTTAAGATATTTTTATTATCTATTAGTATTATTAATATTAATTTATCAGTCTTCTAACATAAGATGAAGAAAAACACCACACAAAAAATATAGGGATTAGTGCATAATCGGAAACCTTATTCTGGAATATTGATGATTGTGCTATGGTGTAGTGAGAGAGAATCAGAAATGGACAGAAATTAGTGAATAGTGTCTGAAGATCATAGGCGAATTTTAGAGAGAGAGAGAGAGGGGAAGGGTTTGGTTGTGTGGTGAGGGAAAGGAGTGTGAAGAAGGAAGAAGAAGAAGGGAAAAGCGAGGTGATGAATGACACGTGGCAGTAGTAGTTGTTGGTGTTGTGGAAGAGTGAAGAAGAGTGATGAGTAATAGTATTATGATGATAAAAATGGAAATGGGATAAGAACAAGGAGGAGAAGAGTGGGGTCTGTGGAGGAATGCGGGTCCCACGTTCCGCCTCTTCCGCACTTGGACTTTCTTTATTGGATCATTCATTCCCGATGTGAAGCTTGCTAAACCATGGAAAATGTCATTTTCCTTTTCTTTCTTTCTCATTTCTTTTTTCGAAAAAATAATCATTCTTATCGGGTGTGTTTGGTTGTGCCGCGGGAAAAATTGATTTTGGTTAAAAATTATTTTAACTAAATGCTATTTGTATTTTAATAGATTGATGTAAAAGTTGAGTTGAACTATAAATTTATGTGTAAAAATTAATTATAGAATCAAAAACTTTAAATTCTAGTTTATGTATAATGAATTCTTGATGCAGAATCAATCTTAATCAACAATAATTAAATATGTCATAATCAATTTTACACCTTCAAAATCAATTATTGTCCCTATAGAAGTGAAACCAAACATACATTTATTTGACATTCAAGTAAGTGTGTTCTTTTAAGGAACGTTCAAGTAAGTGTTACTAGGTAGCAAAGTGAGTGAGATATGAGTGCATTGATCATACATGGGCTGATTAATGATGTAAATAGTCTTAGGCTCCTTGATCGTTGCTATTGTTTCTCATGCAATTTGGTGTAGTTTATTACAGGAAATTTCAGTTTGTTTAAGGTAACTCACTACAAGATAGGTAGGATGGCCTATCTAATTCAAATGACGTTTATTTAAGTAGGAACTACCTAATAGCGATTTAGAAGTTGGTTACAATTCAGGGCAATGGATTGTGTTGACGCGCTCTGTATACAACTAGACCATCGACCCGTGTGAACTACCTAATAGCGATTCAGAAGTTGGTTACAAACTTACAATTCAAGGCAATGGATTGCGTTGATGCGCACTGCATACAACTTGACCATCGACCGTGCTATCGCACGAGTCATATCGAAGGTAATATTTGGCGGTAACATGTAACAAAATAGTTTAGTTGAAAGTCATAATTGTTCTAATTAAATTCATAATATTAATTATCATAGACATTGGTACTGTACCATATCATATTATGTCCATGACATCGACCCGACACAGATTTTGATCTTTTAATTGAAATGAACAATAAATATGATTATCATTGAAATTTAAATTACCCAACATTCTCCACAATTTACGTTAATTGGTGTATATTCTCATCGTAGTAAGGGGGCACATGAGAACCAAACTCTTTTATCATGCAGAAAAACTTTTTGTAATTTAAATCAATCAATGTCATGCAGAGTCAAAACAATTAACAGAAAATACTTCAAATTACACGTGATATACACAAAGCTTATTCAACGTTAATGAAAATATTGATTTTATTTTAAAATATTGATGTTAGAATAATTAGGGAGGGGCTTATAACATATGGCAAAAAATAATTGAAGGAAACATATTATGCTATAGATGTGGATGAAATTAAGTTAACTGTTGTTTCAATTAGGTAAATTATTATTTGACTTTATAATTGCAACTTGTTAGGGCGATTTGTTTAGCGCGGTTGTTCCTTCCAAAAAAAAAATTGCACCTAAATTGACATGATAGTAGGAAGGCGGCGTAATTCCTTTCCAAAAAAATAGCATAGAATTATAAACATAATTTGACTTTAGATAAACATTAAATGCAAAAAGTGTAGAAGGAAAAATTATGTTAAAATTATATTAAATATAACGAAACAGGTTAAACTTTATTAATAAGAGATAAAAGATAAGAGATGTTTACAAACATCTTGCAAAATAACTAAAATGGAAGATTATAAATTAATCAAAGTTATGATTCACAAAATTACAAGAGTTGAGGGCCCTAAATTTATAATCACAACCCATGGCTTATCAAGAGCGTAAATTCCAATTACAAATTTCATCGAATTTGGTTTGAAAAAGTTGAAATGGACTTTGATAAATCGATTGATTGTTACTGGTTCTTCTAGTGTAACATATTTTCATGTACGTTATTCAATTCAAAGATTGAAAGATATCAGGTGGATTTAAATTATGAATACAATTTCTATTTGAAGTGCATTAGCTAAACGAACTGTTTCTGGTTATAAATGGTTTGTTTAGTTTTATCACATAGTGACTTCTAATTCATGAACGTCCCTTTCAAATCTTATTATAATCAAGACATAGGAGGATACTTTTTTCGTACCACCACGATGACGAATCCAAATTTGGGACTTGGATTATATCTAAATCCAATGAATGGTGAAGAATATGTCAAACCGTTATCTCTAACTTTGACGGTGTAATCTATTATCTATCTCCAAAGTGCCAAAGTGCAGCTTCAATCAACGTTTGAATATTTAGTGCATGCTTATAAAGGTAATATTATGTTCTTTTTTTATTTATTTAAGTAATTTGAAAAACATCTTTTGTTTTTCAATTGTATAAAAAATATCGTGTCTAACTCAACGGACAATGTCAATATTCTTAAGTTAGACATATCTACTTAAATTTAAATTTGAAACCTCATACGTGAGTTTTAGACGATATTCATCATTTTATTTACTAATAACAAAAATGTCATATTTTCCACCAAAAGAAAAAATGCCATCTTTTTCTTTATATTTTTTTGACAAGAATCATATCAGTCTTGTACATATTCTCACGAGCATGAAAGGCAAGTTGAAAATATAACAAGATATAGAGGTATTTGTTGTATTTGTTGAAGTATAATGTATTTTCTGATAAAAATAATTGAATATAAATGTATAATTGCAAGATATAGATCGTATGATAAGGACATATATATTAGCATGAAATAAACTTTTTAACACGTTAAAACCTTAAATTTTAATAACATGCCAATTCTTTTTTTTACTACTCACGTAGCTCATCCTACTTCTCTTTTTTTTTTTTACGTGGCTCATCCTACTTCTCTCCCTCATACCATCATGGGCAAAAAAATGAATATCATCATCGTATCGTATTATTATAAAGTAAAATGAAAAGTTAGCCCCATACGGCCACACATCATTATGCTTGAAAACATAGCCAATGAAAACTCTTTTTTTCATTGTAAAGAATGATTACTAATCCGTGATTGAGCAAATTTGTAAACTTTTTTTTTTTTTGAGCAAGCAAATTTGTAAACTTGGCAAACGTAAATGCCGTAAATCATAGTTGTCTTCTTCTTTTCTTTTTTTTATATGTAAACCATACTTGTTGGACTAGCAAAGGACACGTATTTTTATTGCGACTTTTACCACAAGAATTTTATGGTTGTAAACCAATTTTTTTATAAGGTCTTGTTAATAAGTGTCTTAAGGACACTAGTTAATAACTTAAAAAATAAAAATAATTGATAACTTTTATGGAAAAAAAGTTATTTTTTCATTTTTTAATACGTTCAATACCACAAGTTCCAAGACAAAGTTTCTATTTTATACCTATTTTTTTTTCAAAGGGAAAGATTGTCAATGTTGAAAAACTATAAAAATCATTTAAATATAAAGACCCTCTAAAAACATTGAATTTATATATATTAATTTGGACTCTTTAAACAGTAGAGAAATAGAGAAATACAAATCTAGAATTTATCATGCATCTATTATGTTCTTATGTTATTTTATTAACAGCTACTTGAGTAAAAGTTCATTTTAAAATAGTCAAAATAAAGTTATACCAAAGTGGTCTTGCGTTATAAAATGAGAGTAATTTTCATGTACCATCAATGTAAAATATTTCAAATTTGTCAACCAATATGAACCACCATCTATGTGACTTTTTAAGAATACGTCTTTCTTACCTATTTGTTTTATTCTCAGCCATGTAATCAAACATCATTTATCCATCAAAGGATTGGCTGTACAAGGCAATAATCGGGGGGGGGGACCCCTCTATATTTGAATCCCGTGCACGATTATAGCAACTCAAATTTGTTATTATACATGAAGGAGGAAAAAAGAAACAAAGGGGAGAGAAGAGAATGTACAGTAAAGGCACAAGATTAAACATGTGTATGGTAGAAAAGGGCCTAAATAAATTGAATTATCGTAATCTAACAAGATGCACTCGCCTACGATACATTACAGTTAGGTACAACCAGACATGTCATTATCACGATGAGGATGAAACCGATCTGGTGTTCCGTCCGAGGCCAAGACCTAATCCCACAGGAATGTTGTCATTTCTGGTTTTACCTTGGTTACTATGACTACAATGTGAAGAATGAACATGACCATTACTATGACCATGATGTGTTTTTGAGTTGGTACTGTTTGAATCCACATTAATAACAACATGGC
>Ga0099826_10002445_pt1 | contig 11980 bp, 10 predicted proteins | sample Mtrugardesep15_FD_76830 | JGI IMG/M metagenome (GOLD analysis project Ga0099826, IMG submission 76830) | Root nodule microbial communities of legume samples collected from California, USA - M. trunc garden sep15 | ecosystem: Host-associated > Plants > Roots > Nodule | place: USA: California...
GTCAGGCGGCCGGTTGATCCAGATCGAAGGCTTTGTGCAGCGCGCGCACGGCCAATTCCATATATTTTTCGTCGATCACGACCGAGGTCTTGATTTCGCTGGTCGAAATCATCTGGATATTGATGCCCTCTTCGCTCAGCACGCGGAACATCTTGCTGGCCACGCCGACGTGGCTGCGCATGCCGATGCCGACGATGCTGACCTTGCAGATCTTGGTATCGCCCACGATTTCGGTCGCGTTCAGCGAGGGCATCACCTTCGACTGCAGCAGGTCAACCGTCTTCGCATACTCGTTGCGGTGCACGGTAAAGCTGAAGTCTGTACGGCCGTCCTTGCTGAGGTTCTGGATGATCACATCGACCTCGATGTTGGCGTCTGCCACGGCGCCGAGGATGTGATACGCGATGCCTGGCTTGTCGGGCACGCCGAGCACCGAGATCTTGGCCTCGTCGCGATTGAAAGCGATGCCGGATACGACGGCTTGTTCCATGTTTTCGTCTTCCTCGAAAGTGATCAGCGTGCCGGACTTGGCCTCTTCATTGATGTCGATGTCCCACGGCGTGAAGCTCGAGAGCACGCGCAGCGGAACCTTGTACTTGCCGGCAAATTCGACCGAGCGGATTTGCAGCACCTTGGAGCCCAGGCTCGCCATTTCGAGCATCTCTTCGAAGCTCACGGTCGAGAGCCGGCGCGCATCGGGCTCCACGCGTGGGTCGGTGGTGTACACGCCGTCCACGTCGGTGTAGATGAGGCATTCATGCGCCTTCATGGCAGCCGCGATGGCCACGGCCGAGGTGTCGCTGCCGCCGCGGCCCAGCGTGGTGATGTTGCCGTCTTCGTCCACACCCTGGAAACCGGTGATGACGACCACCTTGCCGGCGTCGAGGTCGGCGCGCACGCGCTCGTCGTCGATGCTCTCGATGCGGGCCTTGGTGTAGGAGTTGTCGGTGCGCACCGACACTTGCCAACCCGCGTAGCTCACGGCTTGCATGCCTTCGGCCTGCAGGGCAATGGCCAGCAGCGCCGACGAGGCCTGTTCGCCGGTCGAGGCGAGCATGTCGAGTTCGCGGCCATGGGCCTCGCTGGTCTTGCTCGGCGCCAGTTCCTTGGCAAGGCCGAGCAAGCGATTGGTCTCGCCGCTCATGGCGCTCGGGACCACAATCATCTGGTGGCCGGCGCGCGCCCACTTGGCGACGCGCTTGGCGACATTCTTGATGCGCTCGGTCGAGCCCATCGACGTACCGCCGTATTTGTGTTCGACGAGTGCCATGGGTGAATTCAGAGAAAAAGTAAGGGCCGCTCCACTCCAGAGTGGGAGCGCGGCGCCCTGCAAGCCGTCAGCGTGAAGCCTAGGGCGAGGGCCCGGAATTGTACCAATGCAGAAAATCGCCCCTGCGCTCGATGAAACCACCGGCCACTTTCAGGTGGATGCGATGGCCGCGGGTGATGCAGGCGCGAACCTGGTCCAGCAGCTGGTCCAGCTGCGCCGCGCTGGGCGCGCAGCCGTGCGCCTGCATGAGCCAGTGCCGCAGCACGTTGGCCTGCCGTGCGCGCGAAAGCGCCTGCAGCGCCGCGATGCGAGGTGGATTTCCCACCACCGGCAGGTCTTGCGCGGCGAGTTCGCCCAGCAGTTCCAGGGCCTGCGCGGCATGGCCGATGCTGCGGGCAAAAGTAGCGCGGAACTGCGGAAAAGTGCGCTCCAGCGCGGGCAGCAGCACGGCGCGAATACGGTTGCGCGTGTAGCGTTCGTTCGCGTTGGTCGGGTCCTCGATCCACGGCAGATCGAGGTCTTTGAGCCAGGCGCGGATATCGGCGCCGGGCACGGCCAGCAGGGGCCGATAGATGTCGAGCCCATGCCGATGTGCGTGCGCGGGCATCGAAGCCAGGCCCGGCAGCCCCGCACCCCTGGACAAGGCCAGCAAGAGCGTTTCGACCTGGTCGTCGGCATGGTGGCCCAGGGCGATGGATTGAATGGCGCCAGCCGGTCTGTTCGCCCGGGCCATCGCCGCAAAGGCTTCGTAGCGGGCCCGCCGCGCCGCATCTTCAGGGCTGTCGCCCTGCGCGTGCCGGGCATCGACGCGGTGCACCAGCAGCGGCACACCGAGGCGCTCGCACACCCTGGCGCAATGCTGTTCAAAATCATCGGCCGCAGCTTGCAGGCCGTGATGCACGTGAAAGGCCACCACCTGCCCCGGCCACACGGACGCGCATGCGGCCAGCAAGGCGGTGGAATCCGCGCCGCCGCTGAAGCCCACCGCCAGCGGCAGATGCGCCGGCTCGAACGCGGCCATTGCGCGTTCGAAGGCTTCGTTCATGGGGCGCTTGCTTATCTGCCGGCGTCGGCCTTGGTGTCGTTGAAGCGGCCGTAGCTCTGCAGGCGCTCGTAGCGGCGCTCCAGCAACTCCTTCGGCTTCAGGTCGCTGACCTGGCGGAAGGCATCGTTGAGCGCGCGCTTCAGGAAGGCGGCCATCTGGCGATGGTCGCGGTGCGCGCCGCCCACCGGCTCATTGACGATCTTGTCGACCAGGCCCAGCGCCTTAAGGCGGTGCGCGGTGATGCCGAGGGCATCGGCCGCTTCCTGCGCCTTGTCGCTGGTCTTCCAGAGAATGGAGGCGCAGCCTTCGGGGCTGATGACTGAATAGATGGAGTACTGCAGCATCACAAGCTGGTCGCCGACCGAAATGGCCAGCGCGCCGCCGGAACCACCCTCGCCGATGATGGTGACGATGATCGGCACTTCGAGCTGCGCCATCTCGAAGATGTTGCGGCCGATGGCTTCGGACTGGCCGCGCTCCTCGGCGTCGATGCCCGGGTAGGCACCGGGAGTGTCAACGAAGGTGAAGACCGGCAGCTTGAATTTCTCGGCCGTCTTCATGAGGCGCAGGGCCTTGCGGTAGCCTTCTGGCTTGCTCATGCCGAAGTTGCGCGCGGTGCGTTCGCGGGTATCGCGGCCCTTCTGGTGGCCCAGCACCATGCAGGGCGTGCCATTGAAGCGTGCGAGGCCACCCACGATCGAAAGATCATCTGCAAAGTGCCGGTCGCCGTGCAGCTCGACGAAGTCGGTGAAGATCTCGTTGACGTAGTCGAGCGTGTAGGGGCGTTCCGGATGCCGTGCGATCTTGGTGATCTGCCAGGGCGTCAGGTCGCTGTAGATGTCTTTGGTGAGCTGCTGGCTTTTCTTGCCGAGCTGGTCGATTTCCTCCGAGATGTCGACCGCCGATTCGGTCTGTACATAGCGCAGTTCTTCGATCTTGGATTCGAGTTCAGCAATGGGCTGCTCGAAGTCGAGGAAGGTTCGTTTCGCCAACGTCTTCTCCTGTTGTTCAGTATGCGACCGGTACCGGGTCGAGCGAGCGCCAAATATACCAAGTCGCCACGCTGCAATACGGCGCCCAGGCCACGGCAACGTCGCGGGCATCGCTACGGCTCACGGGATCGCCCGAAAAATAATTGACGCTGATGCCGTTGAGCAGGCCGAGATCGTCGACCGGCAGCACGTTGGGGCGCATCAGGTGGAAGATGAGGAACATCTCGGCCGTCCAGCGGCCGATGCCGCGAATTGCGACGAGCTCTTCAATGATGAGTTCATCGGACATGTCCTTCCAGGCATCGACGTGCACCGCACCGGAATCGAAATGGATAGCCAGGTCAACCAGGTATTCGACCTTTCGCGCCGAGAGCCCTGCCCCGCGCATGTCGTCGACCTTGAGCTTGAGCACGTTGCCCGGCGTCATTTTTCGCGGCAGCGCAGCAAACTTGTCCCAGACCGATTGCGCGGCCTTGACTGAAATCTGCTGGCCCACGATGCTGCGCGCGAGCGTGGTGAACGCATCGCCGCGCGACTCGAGGCAGGCATCGCCAAACTTCGGAATCAGCCGCTTCATCACCCGGTCTTTCTTGGACAGGTGCTTGCAGGCTTCTTCCCAATAATCCGGCGTGTAGATCTTGACCGTCGGATTCTTGGAAGCAGGCATGGGATTGGTCGTTCCGTTCACTGAGCGGCGGCCCAGGTCGTGCCCGTGGGCGAATCCTTGAGCACGATGCCTTGCTCCAGCAGTTCCTGGCGGATGCGGTCGGCCTCGGCAAAATTCCTTGCGGCCTTGGCGGCCGCCCGGGCGTCGATCTGCGCCTGGATGGTGGTTTCGTCCAAGGTCGCGCCCGCGCGCAGGAAGGCCTTCGGATCGCTCTGCAGAATGTTGAGGCACCCACCCAAAGCCTTCAGCAGCCCGGCCTGCGCAGGCGATTTCGTGCGGTTCACCTCGCCGGCCAGATCGAACAGCACCGCAACGGCTTCGGGCGTTGCAAAGTCTTCGTCCATGGCAGCCTTGAAGCGTGCCGCATACGGGTCGTTCCAGTCGACGGCCACGGGTTCGGGCGCGACCAGGTCGAGCGCCGTATAGAGCCGCTTGAGCGAATTGCGGGCGTCGTCCAGATGCACGTCGCTGTAGTTGAGCGGCCGGCGATAGTGCGCCCGCACCATGAAGAAGCGAATCGTTTCGGCGTCGTACTTCTTGAGCACATCGCGGATCAGGAAGAAGTTGCCCAGGCTCTTGGACATCTTCTCGTTGTCCGTCACGATGAAGCCATTGTGCATCCAGTAGTTGGCCAGCGGCTTTCCGGTTGCGCCTTCGCTTTGCGCAATTTCATTCTCGTGATGAGGAAACTGCAGGTCTTCGCCGCCGCCGTGGATGTCCAGCGTCTCGCCGAGCAGTTCGCAGGCCATGGCCGAGCACTCGATGTGCCAGCCGGGGCGGCCCGGGCCGAACTCGCTGGCCCACTTCACTTCGTCGGGCTCGCTCGCCTTGGCACTTTTCCAGAGCACGGGGTCGAGCGGGTCGTCCTTGCCATCGAGCACGGCCACGCGCTCGCCGGCATGCAGCTCGTCGATGGACTTGCCGCTGAGCTTGCCGTAGCCCGGGAACTTGCGGATCGCGTAGTTCACGTCGCCGTTGTCCGAGCGGTAGGCCAGGCCCTTCTTCTCGAGGGTGCCGATCATCGACAGCATCTGCGGGATGTAGTCGGTGGCGCGGGGTTCGTGCGTCGGCCGCTCGATGCCAAGCGCGTCGGCGTCTTCGTGCAGCGCGTCGATCATGCGGTCAGTGAGCGAACGGATCGTCTCGCCGTTCTCCACCGCGCGGCGGATGATCTTGTCGTCGATGTCGGTGATGTTGCGCACGTAGGTGACGCCATACCCGCTTGCCTTTAGCCATCGCTGCACGAGGTCGAACGCAATCATCGAGCGGGCATGGCCCAGGTGGCATAGGTCGTAGACCGTCATGCCGCAAACGTACATGCGCACCTTGCCGGCTTGCAATGGGGAGAATTCCTCCAGTTCACGCGAGAGCGTGTTGTAGATGCGCAGACTCATGAGGCTCGGAAAGCGTCGCTTCGCGCACGTGCGGCACGGGCGAACGACGGTGTTTTTCAGGGGTGGCGGGACGGTGGCCGCGAGGGGTTGGACATGGCCCCTCGGCTACAATGCAGCGCAGTATAAACGGCTGCTGCCGTGTCCTTCCGGGTGTTTTCGAGGCCCGCATTTCCCCAATCCTGCCGAGGCTTCATGAAGCACGTCGCGTTCTCCAAACTCTCCATCGCCTTCGCATTGCTCTTCAGCCTGTGGGGTTCCGCCGCGTACGCCAACGATTACGACGACGTGAATACCCTGCTGCGCCAGGGCAAGTCGAACGAGGCGCTCGCCAAGGCCGACGCCTACATTGCCGGCAAGCCCCGCGATCCGCAGATGCGCTTCCTGCGAGGCGTGATCCTCACAGAGCAAAAGAAGCAGAACGAGGCCATTGCCGCCTTCACGCAGCTGACCCAGGACTTTCCGGAACTGCCCGAGCCCTACAACAACCTGGCCGCGCTCTATGCGTCGCAGAGCAAGTTCGACCAGGCGCGCGCCGCACTGGAACAGGCGCTCAAGCTCAACCCCAACTACGCCACGGCGCACGAGAACCTGGGCGACGTGTACGCCCGCCTCGCGGCCCAGGAGTACGTGCGGGCGCAGCAGTTTGCCAGCACCAATGCCAGCGTCGGCCCCAAGCTCTCGCTGATCCGCCAGATCTTCACCCCCAAGAGCGAGGCCGATGCCGCCGTGCTGCCGGCGGCGCCGGCCGAAGTCCGCAAGCCGGTCGGCCGCGCGAGCAAGTAGCCGCAGGCAGCCGCGTCACGGCGCGTTGCCGTTGGTGGCAGCTTGCATCGCCCCGGCGCCGTCCCACATCATTCGCACACGGAGCTTTCCTTGACGACCCAAGCCCTTTCCCCGTCCGCCCGATTCAGCCGCCGCGCCGCGCTGGTGCTGGCCTCTGCCCTTGCCTTTGCGGGCGCCGCGCATGCGGAAGCCGGCCCCCGCGTGAAGCTCGACACTTCGGCGGGCGACATCCTGGTCGAGCTCGATCCGGCCAAGGCTCCCAAGACGGTCGAGAACTTCCTGCAGTACGTCAAGGACAAGCACTACGATGGCACGGTGTTTCACCGCGTGATCGACGGCTTCATGATCCAGGGCGGCGGCTTCACGCCCGAAATGCAACAAAAGCCAACGCGCGCGCCCATCGCGCTCGAGGCCAGCAACGGCCTGAAGAACGACCGGTACACCATTGCAATGGCGCGCACCGGCAACCCGAACTCAGCCACCTCGCAGTTCTTCATCAACGTGAAGAACAACGACTCGCTCAACGCACCCAACCCCGACGGCTACGGCTACACCGTGTTCGGCCGTGTCGTGGGCGGCACCGACGTGGTCGACAAGATCCGCGCTGTTCAAACCGGTAACAAGGGCGGCATGCAGAACGTGCCGCTCGAGCCCATCATCATCAAGTCCGCCACATTGGCGAAGTAGTTTCCGAACATCCGAAAGAAGGACTCCCTCATGAGCAACCCCAAAGTCGAACTCCACATCAAGAACTACGGCGTGATCACGCTCGAACTCGACGCCGCCAAGGCACCCAAGTCGGCCGAGAACTTCGTCAATTATGTGAAGAACGGTCACTACGACAACACGGTGTTCCATCGCGTGATTCCCGGCTTCATGGTGCAAGGCGGCGGCTTCGAGCCCGGCATGAAGCAAAAGCCCACCGGCGCCGAGATCGAGAACGAAGCCAACAACGGCCTCAAGAACGACAACTACACCGTTGCCATGGCGCGCACGAGCGCACCGCACTCGGCCACCGCCCAGTTCTTCATCAACGTGGCTGACAACGGCTTCCTGAACCACACCGCTCCCTCGGCCCAGGGCTGGGGCTACGCGGTGTTCGGCAAGGTCACCGGCGGCACCGACGTGGTCGACAAGATCAAGGCCGTGAAGACGGGCCGCAAGGGCTTCCACGACGACGTGCCGCTCGAAGACGTGGTGATCGAAAAGGCCGTGGTCGTCTCGGAATAAAGAAGGCGCGCGCGGCATGGGCTCGGACGTGGCGGCACCTGCGGCCTTCAAGGAGTTGCTCGCCCCGCCCGCGTGGCGCACTGTCGACCTGATTTCCGACCTGCACTTGCAGGCCGGCGAACCCGCCGCCTTCGAGGCCTGGCGCGGTTATTTGCAGACCACGCCGGCCGATGCGCTGATCATCCTCGGCGACCTCTTCGAAGTGTGGGTGGGCGACGACGCCGCGGCCCTCCCCGGTTTCGAGGCCGAGTGCGCCGAGCTGCTGCGCCGCACGGCCGAGCGTCTGCCGGTGTACTTCATGCACGGCAACCGCGACTTCCTCGTGGGCCCGGCGCTCGCCGCCCAGTGCGGCTTCACGCTGCTGGACGACCCCACGGTGCTGGTGCTGCATGGCGAACGCTGGCTGCTGAGCCACGGCGACATTCTTTGCCTGGACGATACCGACTACCTCCAGTTCCGCGCCCAGGTGCGCACGCCCGAATGGCAGGCGGCCTTCCTGGCCCGTCCGCTGGCCGAGCGCCGCGCGCTTGCGCGCTCCATGCGGGCTCAAAGCGAAGACCGCAAGCGCGATCCGTCGGCGCGCTGGGCCGACGTGGACGGCGGCGCCGCCCGTCAATGGCTCGACCAGGCGCGCGCGCACACGCTGGTGCACGGCCACACGCACCGCCCCGCCGACCACGACTTGGGAGACGGCCTCAAGCGCGTGGTGCTGAGCGACTGGGACGTTGCGGCCCATCCGCCGCGCGCGCAGTTGCTGTGCCTTTCCACCGCAGGCGCGCAGCGCGTCGACCTGCGCTAGCGCCGCCCATGTTCAAGTGGCTGCGCCGGCTGCGCGCCCTGCCTCCGATTCCTGAAGCCGCGTGGCGCGCCACGCTCGAGCGCTATGCCTTTCTGGGCGCATTGCGTCTCGATGCGCAGCAACGGCTGCGCACCCTGGCCGCCGAATTTCTGCGCGACAAGGAATTCCACGGCACGCAAGGCTTCGTCATCACCGACGAGGTTGCGGTGGCCATTGCCGCGCAGGCGGTACTGCCGATCCTGAACCTCAAGGGCGGACTCGACTGGTACGACGATTTCGTCGGCATCGTGGTGCATCCATCGGAAGTGGTCGCGCGCCGCAAGGTCGTCGACGAAGCACAGGTGGTGCACGAGTACGACGAGGTGGTGGCCGGCGAGGCGATGGACCGCGGACCGGTGATGCTGAGCTGGCAGGACGTGCTCGCGAGCAGCATCACGGCGGGCGGCGGCTACAACGTGGTGATCCATGAGTTCGCCCACAAGATCGACATGCGCGGCGGCGATGCCGACGGGTGCCCGCCGCCGCCACCCGGCTTTGCGGGCAAGCGCAGTGCACGCGATGCCCGCGCCGCCTGGCTGGCCGTGCTGCAGCCGGCTTACGAAGACTTTCGCGAGAAGACGATTCTTGCCGACCGCTTTGGTGCCGAACCACCCTGGCTCGACGACTACGGCGCAACGTCGATCAGCGAGTTCTTCGCAGTGGCCTGCGAAGCCTACTTCGTGAATCGCGAAGCCTTTGCCCGAGACTTTCCTTCGGTGCTTGCGCTGTTCGACGAGTTTTTCGGCCGTCCCGCGTCCTGAGCCGGAGCTGGGCAAAAAAAAGCGCCCTGGCCGGGCGCTTTTTTTCTGGCTGGCGGAATACGCCTACTTGCGCAGCAGCGCCTTCAGGGCGTTCTGCAGGCGGCGTGCGCTCGCGGCATCGTGCGCCGCGGCCAGCACCTTGCCGGCGTCCTGGCCCCATGTCTGGGCCGGCGGCGGATCGCCGCGCTTCGTCAGCAGCTTGAGTTGCAGCGCGCGACGTGCATCGAGCTGTTCGGCGGGTGTCGGCACTTCGGCCGCCATTTCCAGCCGCAGCAGGGCTTCGGCCGCCTCGTCGGGTGCGGCCTTGGGCGCCGAACCGATGGCTTGGGACCAGCCGCTGCGGACTGCGGGCGTCACTGCGCGGCCCAGTTCCTGGACGCTGGGCAGCTTCGAGGCATCGCGCTGTTCCCATGCGCCGAGCACTTGCGTGAGCGCTTCACCGTGCGCCTGTGCCGCCAGCTTGCGCAGTGCCATGTCCGCGCGCTCGAGCGCTTCGCGCTGCGCACGGAACGCTGCATCGCCGAGCCTCGGACCACGATCTTCGAAGCGCGGCGGACGGTCGCCGAAGCGGCCGGCCGGTGCGCCGCGATCACCGCGCGGATCGGAACGAGGCGCGCCGCGTTCGCCTGGGCGTCCCGGACCGCCAGGGCCCGGACGCGCGCCATCGCGCCGATCGCCGAACCTGCCGCCGGCGCGGCCTGCAGGTGCCGCTTCCGTCTTCCTGCTCCCAGGACGATCGTCGCCGCGCATGGCAACCACCGGTTTGGGAGCGGCTTTGGGCGCTGTGGGCGGCGCCTTGGCTTCTTCGGCCGATGCTGCCTCGCTGTCTTCGTGTGCCGCACCATCGGCGCGCGCCGAGGCATCGGCACCGTCGGCGGGCGCCACGAGATCATGGGCCGCTTCCGGCGTCGGCGCGGTGTGCGTGCCCGGCAAGGCTTCGGCATCGCTGGAACCCGGCGCCTGTTCGGCGCTTTCGCCGAACTCGGCCGCTGCTTGTCCGGGTGCGACCACTTCAGTGGCGCCGACGGAGGGGCCATCGCTGGGCGCGGCAGCTGGTGCGGCCGGTGCCGGCGGGGGCACCTCGCCACGCAGCGCGGCTTCGAGCCGCGCAATGGCGGCACGTATCTTCTGCACGTCGCCGCCGGCGTTGGCCGCGTCGAGCGCCTTCGAGGCCTCGAGCACATGGCGATCGTGCTCGCTCATGGCGGAAGCGGACTTCTCGCGTTCCGCCGTCTTGCGGTTGAAGGCTTCGTCGATGGGTGCGCGGAACGCGTCCCACAGCTTCTGCTCGTGGCGGCGGTCGAGCGGCACGCTTTGCGCTTCCGCCTGCCAGCGCTGCTGCAATGCCTTGACGGCATCGATGCGCAACATGGGCTGCGCCCCAAGTTCGGCGGCCTCGGCAATCATGGCCTGGCGGCGTTCGATGCTGGCCTTTTGCGCCGCCTCGAAAGGAGCGCGCGCGGCACCGAAGGCCTCGTTCCACTGCGGCTGCAATTCGGCGAAGACCTTCTCGCCCACGTGCCCGGCATCGCGCCAGCGGTCGGCAAACTGGTGCAGCGCGCGGTTGTGTGCCTTCAAATCCGTCGGGGTGGCATGCTCTGCCGCCCAGGCCTTGACTTCTTCGATGAGCGCCACGCGGTGGGCGCGGTGCTCGGCCGCATCGGCACGAACCTTTTCGAGCCAGGCTTCCACCACCTTGTGGGCCTCGTTGCAAGCTTCGTCGAAGCGCTTCCAGAGGGCATGGTTCGGCACACCGCCCTGGTCGGCCTGCTTCCACTGGTCGCGCAGCGAACGCAGGGTTTCCTGCATCTTGCGGCCGCCGAGTGCCTGGCCTTCCGGGCGCTTGAGCAGGCCTTCGGCCTTGGCGACGAGGTCTTCGCGCACCTTGTCGGCGCTCCAGCGCTGCCAGCCTTCGAGCTCGCCGGCGGCAATCAACGCCGCATGCACGCGGGCTTCGAGTGGCGCATCGACCAGCTTCCCATGTTCCTTGAGCACTGCGCGCAGTGCCGCGGCCGCACCGGCGCTGGCCTTGCCGTGGCCTTCGGCGGTTTCTTGTTCGAGCTTGGCAAGCGCGGCCTGTACGGCGTCTTGCGCGGCGGCGCGGACCGAGGGATCGACCTTGGGTGCGGCGGGCTTTGCGGGTGCAGCCTTGGGCGCGACCACTTCGCCGCGCGCGGCGCGCAGCTCGTCGGCCCAGACGGGCACCGGCGGCAAGGGGGCGTTCGGGTCGGCTGCCGCGGCTTGCGCTTGGGCGAGTGCGCCGTGGAACGCATCGGACACGACCAGCAGCTGCGCCTTCGACGACTCGAGCTGCGGTGCAAACCTGGCGTCCAGGCTGGTCCAGTTGGCGTCCGCCGTGATTTCATCGGCCTGCTGTTGCCAGTGGGTCACGTCGGCGCGGAGGGCTTCCTCGGCGGCCTGTGCATCCTGCCAACTCTTGGTGGACAGCACTTCGAAGCGCTGCGCGAGCAGCACGGCGGCCTCGCGGTGCACCTGGGCACGGTGCTGCAGGTCTTCGATGCCCTTGACGCGCTCGGCGAGCTGGACCTTGAAGCTTGCCAGCGGTTCGCGCGACAAAGGCGCGCCAGCCTTGGCGGCGTCGCGCTGCCAGGCGAGCGCATCGGCGATGTTGAGCTTGGACTGGGCCAACAGCGCCTCGGCCTTTTGCGCCCATTCGGCCGCAATGGCTTCCTGGCCCTTGGCGCGCTTGAGCTCGTCGAGCTTTTCGCGCAGGAGGCGCGCTGCGCCCTTGTCGCGGCCGCTCAGCTCCTTGAAGACTTCCTGCATCTGCTCGGGCGCGGGGTTGCCCGCGAGCCAGTCGCGGATGCGCGCGGCGCGCTCGCCCGAAGTTGGCGCGGTGAAGGCGCCGCCGGTGAGCGTGTCGAGGGCCTGGAGGTCGTGTGGCTTGGAAGAAGTAGAGGTCACTTGCGCGAAATCGTTGTCTGAAGAGAGAAAGCGAAGGCGCCGGCAAAGGCCGGCGCACATCGACATTTTCACCCA
>Ga0099826_10002446_pt1 | contig 11978 bp, 7 predicted proteins | sample Mtrugardesep15_FD_76830 | JGI IMG/M metagenome (GOLD analysis project Ga0099826, IMG submission 76830) | Root nodule microbial communities of legume samples collected from California, USA - M. trunc garden sep15 | ecosystem: Host-associated > Plants > Roots > Nodule | place: USA: California...
CTAATCCTATTTAGCAACTAATTTAGGATTCTACAGCAAATGCATATTTCACACACACAAATCATGTGACTAATTCTAACCGAAACTGTGAACAAAAAACCAAAGATAAACAGAACCCAAGCCTTATGCTACCATGTGTGGTTGACTTCATAGAATCCAACAGAGACAAGTAAAGCCAATCTTAATCGGTATCATAAACCTCTGTTTTCATTTGAGGTCATTTCTGACAAGGAGGTAGTACTGCCCTCATCTACAGGCAAGAGTGCTCTCGGCAACAAAAGCATCTCTCAATATATATTTTTATGTTCATAACGAACCTTAAAATGACATTTTTCATTGTTTTTAAATAGGTATTTTATTAAACAGCATAGTCATTTATACTGGAAATGTCAAATAGTAGCTCCTTACCTCAAACGCAATAGTCGGTCCCATTCATTTTCTTCGCCGCCAATCACTGCATTATCCTCTTTCTTCTCGGAGTTTTGTGTACACATGTCATCAGCTCCGCGAGGGGGGGATTCACCCTCTACATGTTCTTCAGTCGGTTCGTCATTCCACTCAAGGGCCTACATAAGAAAAATTCAACCACGATAAGGGGCAAAGTATTTAATATATCCACCTGTATCTACGAACATGGGGATACAATCAAAAGATTCAGATTATGCAAGATCTGTCATTCAAGAAATCCAAGTCAGGGAACTGTATGTTCCTAGGTGATAATCTACCGACATGGAGAAGTAAAAAGCATGGTCGTTGATAGGTCAAGCACAAGGAAGCGCTCTGATAAGTATCCCAGCACTTGGGGAACCATCCCTAAAAACCCAGCTATCAACGGGAAAGAACCAAGCCACTTAAATACTCCGCTGAGCATCTCGTACTACTTGGAAGTGGGACTTGGGCACCGCTTAATAGCCAAGCAAGTCCCTATCATAGAACTCCCCTTGAGAGTCTACGTCCGAGAGGCTGCACAGGTATTTCTTCCCGAGCAGCCGACAACCAGATCTGCTTCCAATTAATAATTATTCAAACACTTGGGGAACCATCCCTTAAAAACTAGCTATCAAGGGAGAGAACCAAACCACTTAAATACTCATTGCGCATCCCATACTATGATAATACTCAATGTGAGACTTTGGCACCCCATAATAGTCGGTCCCTATCACATTCCAAGCTACGGAACAAGGAGTTTGTCAACATGTCCATGATTAACATTGAACACAATCTAGTTCAACACGATAGGACAAAGCATATAGATATAAACCAGCATTTTATCAAAGACAAGTTGGATAATGGTCTTATAGTTAAGCGTATGCCACTTCAGGATGAAAAGTGACAGGTGTATTAACTGAGGGACTTTGTATGAAACAGTTACTAAATCTTCCTGGCAAGTCCAGAAAATGATAGGGACTATTTTTCATATTATATGGATTTATTTCCTCTTCTTTGTACAACTATTTTTGAATTGTAAGAAGATTTTCCATTATATCCTTTTATTTTACGGATTTATTTCCTTTCTTGTAGGAAGATACAAATGACAGGTATATTGATTTACCAACTTGAATGGAAGTTCGAATTGTAGGAAGATTTTCCATTATTTCCTTTTATTATATGGATTTATTTCCTCTTCTTTGTACAACTATTTTTCATATTTTTCATTAAATGTAAGTTGTCCAGTAGTTCATAAAATGTAAGTCATGTTTTTGTACAAAATTTAGTTTCAAGTCAATTTTATCTCTTCATGTGTAAGATTCTAGGTTCTGCACAAAATTTAAAGAACCAAATTAATAATGTATCTAATAGATATTAGTCAATTATTTCACCTTCATTGATCCCAGCATATCATTCTCTGAATCCCCTTCAGCAATATCAGTTGAAGCATCTTGAAGGTTTGAACGATCAAGCAATTTTAAAATGGCATTTTCATCCCACAAAATCTTGCTGCTGCTATCTGTACACTTATCCTCGTATACGTCGCCAAGACCACCAGTCCTCTTCCGATGCTTATGTTCTACTTCTGCTACTGCCTCATCTTTGTTACTATTATTATTCTCACTTGTATCTTTCCCATTCAGGCCACAAGAGTCATTGAAGAGCTCTTCAGTTCCCCACTTTAAAATATCTTCTACTTCTTTTTGAGATCCAGATTTACCTTTAAAAAGCTGATCAAGCATCAATTTCTTCTTAGCAAGCTGCAAGATGCGCTCTTCAACACTGGCACGAACCACAAGCCGGTATACTAAAAGTCTATTTGATTGTCCAATTCTGTGTGCTCGATTCATTGCTTGGATATCTGCATGAGGGTTGAAATCAGAATCATAGATGATCACAGTGTCAGCAGTGGCCAAATTTATCCCAAGTCCACAAGACCGAGTGGATAATAAGAAAACAAATCGACTTTTGTCTTGGTTGAAGCGTGCAATTGCTGTCTGACGATCTGTTACAGACACAGAGCCATCCACTCTCTCATATGTTTTAGGCCCGAATTCTATGTTCAAATAGTCCTCCAGGATGTCAAGAAGCTTTGTCATTTGTGAGAAAATAAGAACTCTATGACCTTCCTTATACAGAATCTTTAGCATAGAATGCAGAAGAGTCAACTTAGCTGAAGCCTTTATTCTCATTTCATGAAGAAACTCAACAGATCCAGAATCAGGCTCAGTTCCTGGTATGAGATATGGATGATTGCAGACCTTCCTCAGTTGCATCACAATGTTCAGCATAGATTGCTGAGCAATACCTTTCCCAATATTCCGCAATATTTGATAATTCTTTGTAAGCATTGCACGATAATATTCAGCTTGGATGGATGACAACTCAACAGGAACCATTCTTTCTGTCTTGGGAGGAATATTTTGCATGGCATCCTTTTTAAGTCTACGAAGCATATGAGGAGAAACTAGTTTTTTCAATTCATCAACTTTCTCTGCAGACGTAAGATCATTAAATCTCTCTTCAAATGCAGATAGGGAAGGAAATGATGCTGGCTGCAAGAAATTAAGCAGGTTGTACATCTCACCAAGGTTGTTTTGGAGAGGGGTGCCTGTCAACAGAACACGATGTTGGAAAGAGATTGAATTTAGCAAGCTGAACAGCTTACTTTCTGAATTCTTCAGTCGATGGCCCTCGTCAACGATAAGAACTTCCCATGGAACTCCCCGAAAATGAGAATAATCAGCAAGAACCATTTCATATGAAGTCAAAAGCACATTAAACTTATAGGCTTCTGTTTTCTTATTCAACCCACTTGGATCACTGGCATGCCATTCATACTGCCTAATTATGGCTCTTGCTTTTGCACAGCCATGATATTGAACAACATTCACATCTGGAGCCCATAGCGCAAATTCAGCTAGCCAATTGCCCATTGTAACAAGAGGTACCAGGACCAAACAAGGACGTGAAACTTTGAATTCAAAATACAATGATGAAATAAAAGCACAAGCAGATATTGTTTTCCCAAGCCCCATCTCATCAGCAAGTATCACATTCCTTGACTTATACCAGCATTTACGTAACCAGTTCAGAGCCTCCAGCTGATGGGGAAACAAAGAACCGCCTCTTAGCTCTTTAGGTTGCTCTAAAAGATTAACTATATCATTTTGACGGTCACTGCTTTTTTTAGTTGAATTTTCCTTTGATGCTTCCCTTTCCAATGTAAGAGTTTCAAACATGTTAAAACGTGTAATCAAATGAGAAGAATTTTGAAGCACAGGTTCATCTAAACTTTCCCATGTGCACTCATTGTAAGGTTTTCCAGTCCACTTAACAAATACTTCAGATGCTCCTTGTTTGGAAGTACGAATAGCAAGCAACCGCTCAGGATTCTTCCATTGTTCCTCACAGATATTTATTGTTGCTGTTCCATATTTTGCCTTGTAATTTTCAAGTTTTCTCTTTGCAATAGCTTTTAAGTGGGATTCAGATATCCAACTATTATGAATATGAGACTTTCCAACCCACTTAACTAAAAATTCATAGGAAACTTCCTCTCCAATAGCATCCTGAACTTTATTATCACCACTGCTACCCATTCCCTTCTCCAAAACCACTTCTTTTTGTTTAGTTTCAAGAGAGTCGTGCATTTCACAATTATTTGGAAGTTCGCTGTTGCCGTCACCTCTTAAAACAACATTAAGATTCTCCTCTGTCTCCAACTTGTCATTTTCCTTTTCCAATTGTTCATCAGATACAGCATAATCATCCTGATCTGTACCATCCCTCGCACAGGAGCCTAAATCATCAGTGGCTTTACTCAATGAATTTAAGAGATTTCCATTCTTACTTTCTTTTGTTATTGATCTCCTATATACATGAATTTTTTCCACTCTATCAGTGTTGTTCAACTCTCCTTCATCAGAGCTTTTGACATTTTGAGGATCATCAACAAGATTTTCAGCTATTTCACCATCCAAATCATTATCACAACAAGCAGAATTATCTTCTACTAGCCTTGTCTGGTGTTCTGACATTACAAGATCGCCAGAAGGTGAGTCATCCCCAACTTTCAAGGATAATTGTCGTATTGAGTTTGTGTCCTCACCTTGTATTCGACACCCTAAGACTTGATCAACCTGTGAGATGGATATACAAGTACAAAAGAAGACATGATAATCACATACAAGATAACAGGGAAGGCATTTTCTTTAACAGCTCTGTTTCGATGGTTACCTGCAGAGATTCAATAATAGCACTGTCTTCATGCATTAAAGTGTCGTCCAAGTGACTTCCTGCTTTATCAAGCACATTTGAGGCATCTTTCATAACCTGAGAGAACTTCTGCACCCAAGCAAAAGCAAATAATGCTTACAGGCATTCAGCTAAACACATGCAATATCATAATAACAATGATAATAAATTTACCCTACATATCCGCTAGCATATCAATATATATCATGGATAAAATAGAAGGATTACTATATTCAGAAAGTGAGCTTAATATACTTTATCACATTATAACTGCTTTGAAACAACCATAGCTAATGATATTCCTAAATCTAACTCAATGCTGCAAACCTAATACTTCTACCTTCTTTTTATCTTCCCCTACAGTCTGTAACATATCAAAAAAAGATCTCACAAAAAAATGTCTAAATCTGATAATGTTTAAACTTGCTCTTATAAAAAATGGTGGATGTATTTATACAGATCATCTCATACAATAGTTATCTCCTGTTCCCTAGTCATTGCTCAAATGCTAGAGCGCTGTTAATCTGCACTCGTTCTTTATTTTTGCATTCAAACTTTACTTTTTCCTAGCTGAAAGCTTACAGTTGCCTAGAATATGGGAAATGCATAGGAATTAACAGATGAAAATAAATTTGATTTGAGCATTGAAAGCAGGTTTCGGCTTATGCAATTTAAAAAAATACAGTTCCAAAATTATTTGTATTAAAGATCTTTCCTGCTGCCCATTTGAGCCACCAGAATCCAAGGCCACAATCATTAACTCTTTCATAGTTTAGACATCACAGATGCACTCTTAGCAAATTTCCAGCAAGTACATAAAGTGCCACCAATATAGAATTTCAAGTGCAGATAGTATGATATCATAAGGAAGGCTAGTATGGAAGTAAGAACAGTATTTCATTTAAAGTAGCCTCCCATGGTCCGGAGTTGATGTCAAGCGGGGTGAAAAGGACAATTTTTTATTATAAAAAAAGGACAATTCTTAAACTCTAAACAATTATTAATAAAGTGAATATTTGGAATCTTAGTAGTAGTCAAATTATGATTTGCAATTTAATGATAAACATTATAGATCTGTAAATAAAAATAGTAATAATATTATGCCGGTATTTAGTCATTAAAATTATTAATAAAATGATGTCTGCAATTTAACAAGAAATTAGAGTGTGCAATAAGTACTTATTCAGAAGTAAATCAATTGAATAAAATGTTTTAGAGGTTCTTAGAAGTAAACATCTTATAAGAAATTAGAGAGCAGAACAAGTACCTTATCTTTCTGCTGGGCATCAGATTTTTTTTTTCCAACTTCCCCTTTTGGTGCAGATATGGAAATTCTATTTGTTTTGGACTTTAGCTTCGCCTGTACTTTATTATTTCCAGACTTTGACTTTATAGGAGTAATGACAACCTTTTTCCCCTTTTCAGTCCTACGCTTCTTTTGATTAGCATTATCACCAATAACTTTATGCTTCCTTTTCCCCATTTCCTCTCCACCAACAGTAATAGCAAGAACAAGTGTTTTTCTAAAAGGAATTTTATCACAAGATAAATCAGGCTTCTCCTCCAGTGCATCATCATTTGCGTCTAAATTAGTAATTTTAGAGGGAGATAAGACTTCCTTATCAGGTGAAACTGGCATCGCGTCCATAGGTGAGCCTGTTGGGGACAAGTTCAAGTTCTTTTCATCGGCATCTGCACATGAAGTTCCTTCCATGCAACTCTCAAGAGATGGATCCATTGGCTTGTCGCTACAAGTAGCATCCACTGGGGAAGGCACTGGTTTCATTCCAAAGAATTTGCCTCCCATAGTTGATATAGATTTTGCCTTGGTTGACCTTTTTTTTGAAATATGTTTATTTCCAAAAATCCCAGAAACCTTTTCCAGGTTGACGGGGTTAACCCCAGCTTTTGATTTTACAGGTACAGTCTTCGTCCTCGCTCGTCTTGAAATTGAATCTAGGTTATTTAAGGGCTTTAGTTGATCATTTTCTTCAAAGCAGCTTGGACATTGCCACTTCCCCATAGGGATGCGCTTCAGGAGATAAAATCACAAATTATCAAAAACAAAAGCAAAAATACACAACCTGAGAATCGTGGTTTTTTAATTAACATCAAACAGCTCAACAGAAAACAACTCAAACATACCTTAAGAGGAGGGTCAAGACACTGTAAATGATAAGTGCGAGGACAGCTATCACAGCACAATAAGTTGCCACCAAGATCACAGACCACGCATTCATAGAAATACTGGATCAAAAGTTTTATTATACCACAGTTAGAGTATTCAAACCAACAGTATATAAATACAAAACAAATAACTTAATTTGAAGCACCCTGGTAAGATTTTCCTATAAATAATATTATTAATTGAAAAAGATGGAATTATGAATGCATAGGATAAGATATGCAGTTAGAAAATAAAATATATGACAAACAAAATAAAGAGGAAATTTTTCAAATGACAATGCATCCAAATCTACTCCCACCATGTATGTCCCATAAGAATTTGTTTATTAGAAAAAATATGTTGCCAATATATCCTCTTAAAGGTAACAATAATGATTAAACAAGTAAACTAATATCAGGAAAACAAGCCCGCTAATATCGGACATAGAACCGTAAAATATCTCATTAGCCAGGCACCATAAAAGCCAAGGCAATTCTTTTCGAAATAAAGAGACAGCAGTAACTACTTCAGATATTTTTACATTTCTCTCCTACCATTAACACCAAATAAATGCATACACAACACATTGCCATATGAATCATACTGCAGAGCGGCCAAGTTACAACCATGCAAAAAGTGGTGGCCATTTGTATCAGAACATTTAAGAACATGACGCAATCCTATAGAATTAAAAGTATATTGAATTCAGTGTATCTAGGCAGATCTCTTTACTTATATAGCTTAATAATTGTAATCAATCAAGCAGCTGATTTGGACTATTCAATAAATAATTGACAACATTGACCATAATTATACGTGATCGTATATTTACACATGTGTTGAGTTAGTAAATCTAACACTCCTCAAGCGAGATCGCATCCGAGAGTCTCACATTTGATGAGATGTGGCTTAAAAAATATCTATAAGTGGGAGACATCTCTCACTATCTTGTCATTGTTGGCAGGGGTATAAATGGTCTTCTTGCGGTGCTTAATAATCTACATTAGTGTTGCTGTCATTGTTCAGCAAAAGAATCACACTGTCTGCACTTGAACGCCATTGCCTCCAACTCAAAGTATCATTTGTCAATGAGTAGAAGAACAATGGGAAGGTTGAATTGTAGTAAATCTGAGTTGAGAACGACACTGAGCAAGTCTATTGAGAAACTGGCCGGAGAAAGTAACTCACACTCTCATGCATCAATGAGTCGTTTATAGCCAGATTTCAGCAACTGGCATGTGAAGAAAAATCAGAGGTCCATTAGCAGCAATCTTAAGTGCTGACTAATTTGACGCAGACAAACACCAGTTTGCCAATTCTGAGCAAGCAAGCACTCATGATGTGTAGGCTCGAATAATTCCGTGAGGCAAAATAAAGTAGCTAAATACCAAGAGAGAAAAACAGGCTTAATCACTTAACGACTGATGAAACAAAAACTCCAAACAGAAGCAGATATAACTGCCCAGCCAACCGGAAAAGAAGAATCATGAGACAGATACTGTGGGATAGAAGTTCTAGATTCCGTGGGAGCCCCGCCAATTGAATACTACGCGAGTATGTCAAGAGGAAGGAGCAGATACTGCTTCATACCGTATAAATATGAGGGAGAGTATGCTGAATTATGTATATCTAGGATGAACCCTGATCTCTTATTCGTAGTATAATTCTCACCAATAAACGTGCTAATCATTAGCTAATGTGCAACCTGATCATTGACTTATATACAGAAACCATTATCATGTTAACCGAAAATGTATTTACACTAGCTAAATCTAACACATCTTATTTCTAATTAACACGACGGTAACTTTGACATTTCATACCCCCTTTGGAAATCAAAAAGCCCCTCAACAGTGAAGACGACATGACAGAAGTGATAACAAATCTAGCAACAATTGTCTAGACTTCCAAAGACACGAATCTATCAACAGTGAAGTAATCCAAATATATGGAAATGTAAAAAAAAAAATTACTTGCAGTACTTTTCCTATTTGGCCCTTCTTTATAAATGTTCGACTGAAGGTAAACTATCCATAAGCAACTGATTGGACACAGTAAGTAACTTACCCCGTCATGTCCCTTCTTCTTAGATGAAAATTGAGCAGTGCCTTCTTCAGTCTTTAACATACGTTTAGCTGAAGCACTCCTAGAAGATTCAGATGCTACTGGATTATCTTCTTTACCATTGGATTGCTCTTTACCAGAGGACTGATCCGCTCCTGTGGGAAGTTTTCTCCGCTTGCGCTTTAAAACCCAGTTCTTGTTAAGCATTGTAGGAGCAGATGATTTACTTTCCTTCTTCATTCACATGTGCCCTGCATAAGAAATCAGCACTTTGACCATCAGTGTGTCATCAGTAAGTCTAGGACAAGCCAACACTGCAAACAGAAATAAATATAAAATAGCATTTAACAATAATTAAATATTAACCCGTACTCAACAATATTTCTCATAATTAAAGCAAGTAAAGTTCAACTATCACCAGAAAAATAATTACTGTGGCTAACTAAAAACAATGTATGTCTTGTTTTGGATTCACCAATACTACTAGAAGTTCTATGCTCTTTGGGTTCATTTAAGTTGTGACTTATTTCAACTTTAATGAACTTGGAAATTCCTACCAACTTAGGTAAGATTGAAACCCCAAGGGTGAAGCGAATAACAAAGTAGCTGAATGAAAAGTAATTTACAACTTGCTACTTGTTAAGAAAATGAAAGAGTCCTTGGAGTGTAGAATAATTAGCGTCAAATTGTTGTCAATCATGGACTGCAAAAATAGCAGTTTGTTCAAATTCTGCTACGCTGCGGTGCTATAGCGCCTATAGCACTATTTACAATATTTTGTACTGAATAGTGTATCACGAAACAGTGGCGTTTCTTCAAATTTTGTGATGCTATAGCTAGCGCCGCTGCCGTGGCTATTTGACAGCATTGTACGTCATACAACAAATTTTGTGAGTTTGGAAGGAAAACGTGCTAATATCAATTAGCAAGGTTTAAGAATAAATGTAGCAATCGAAGCTAAGCAGAAGCTTTGAAGGTGTACAATAGTGATGTCAAAATTAAAGCAAATGAGATGTTTCGTTTCACACTGTTAGGACAAAAAATACCTCCACGCTGTCCCTCCCCCGAAAAGGAAAGCCAAAAGTTTATTGTCAAACACTAAAAAATAGTGGCATTTGATCACAAGAGATGTCTTCAAGGAGATATTAACATGAATAGTAGCATTGCCTTCCCTTAAGGAAAGTTGCAATCAATACCCTACACCAATCCCATTGCCAATGATAGTCCCCCATTTGCAACTATATTCACACACTAAACAACAAGAAAACATTAAAACAAATATTGCCTGCACCTACAACCAAACATTCTACCCCTCCCCCCAAATCAATCATATAAAACATTCACAATCAATGTGTTATCAATGGCGGACGGCAGACCATGGCAGAAAGCCACAAATCCAACGAAACAGCGAACATATAAGGTCGGCATATCCAAGTATGGCGCCACCATCCTTCAGAAATTACCTATATCGGTTTTCTGAAAAATCACCACCGATATCCACCATGGCACCGTCATGGCCGATATTTGACAACACTGTTGACATTAGTAAACTACTTAAGGTACTATACGATTCACATTATCCAAAAAAAATCCCGAATCAAAAGCAAGATCAGATTATTCATATCAAAATAGACAAGCTAGAAAGGAACACATCCAAGTAAAAACTATTAAATGTACTAAATCTAATTCAATCTCATATCTAACATAATGAAACGTATGCAATAAACAGTTAGTCACTGAATCTTCAAAAGCAAACCACAAAAACTTGATCAAAAACTCATCAATTGACTCCAAAACGTTAAAGCATTATCATGCACATTGAAATCAACTTAAAGCAAAACCTACAAACCCATTTAAAGCACTATTCAACTCAAGAAACCAGCTCAAAATCAAAGTAACATTCTAGCTTAATAAAATCAAAAATTCTTCAGCAAAAACAACAATTAAACACACAGTGGCTTAAGAATGAAGATACTCAAACACAAACCAAACAAAACCCAGCTGAAATCAAACAAAGACATAAAACCCCAGAAAAAGCAAAATTAGCAGCAAAAACAAAGAAAAAAAGCAAGCAAAACAAGAGAAATTAAGAAGCATACCAATATTGAAGATGGATCAAAGATGAATTGCATGAGATTGAAAAGGGGGCAAGGATAGTGTTTAGGGCATGAAGATGGATACAGCACCGAGAAAGGAGAGAGAGAATGAGAGAGATTCGAGGAGAGAGAAAACGTGAAAGGGGCAGACAAATGTATAAATAGAGAGAGAAAGTAAAATGAGATAGATATGTTTGTTGATGTTTGTGTTTATAGAGCGAGAGAAATGTATAGTTTTAGAAAGAGAAAGACACACAAATACGGATTCGCCGGGCTCATAGGACGATCTGACATGGCAGTTGAGAGAAAACTACTCTTCCATTCTAACCATGCCACGTGGCATCCATCACAAGCTTTCCTGTGTACTTTCTTCTCCTTCCTTTCTCGTAATCTAAGTATACGCAAGTGTGATGATTAATCGTTCGAAGTAACTGAGATTCATCGATTGCGTCTAAGATAACTAAAATCATTCATCAATTGGGTCCAAAATAACTCAAATTCATTTAACATGTTGTTTTGCATTTCTTTTCATTTCCTTGATTTTCAATTTCACTCACATTAATATTAATGAGTTTTTGTTTCTAGAGAGAGAGAGTTTCTCTCTCCAATTCATCATATGAACATTCTCGTGATCAGTTATCAATGCTTGTGTTACATGTTTTAATGGAGTGCTTCATTTTTTTCGGTTAATTATTTCCTATAATAATGTGGCTTTTTGCTTTTTTTATTTATTTATTTCTATGCTTGTTTATTTAAATTGAACAAAAGTATAGGATATAGGATCTATGAATAGGATTACGACTCTGTCCTTCATTTATGTTTTCCTATAAGTGAAAGTGAATGTGTACTATCGTCCTTCAAGGGTAACTCATGCCATGCGTGCTCATTTTGAAAATTGGTTTATTTACTACAATTAGGACATTTTACTATTACTACTTGTTGCTAATAGTAAACAGTAATCTTTA
>Ga0099826_10002447_pt1 | contig 11976 bp, 9 predicted proteins | sample Mtrugardesep15_FD_76830 | JGI IMG/M metagenome (GOLD analysis project Ga0099826, IMG submission 76830) | Root nodule microbial communities of legume samples collected from California, USA - M. trunc garden sep15 | ecosystem: Host-associated > Plants > Roots > Nodule | place: USA: California...
ATGCTTTTAAGCTTCCTTTTTGTTTATTTCTTTGCTCTCTTTTGTTCTTCCATAACCTATTAATGATCTCAAAAATTTTGTCTATGGTCCTGTACACTTGAACAAATATTAGCATATTCAATTCACAATTTTTTTAATACCTTATTATCATCAAAACTTTCAAGGGTAATGTTAAACATATTTTGTTCCAACAATAACCACATAATTAAACATATATTCAAATGGTGAGCCTCCTACATGAGGCATATTTTCAGTCCTTTCCTAATGTAATTACTACCTCCATCCCTAATTATTGGTCTCTAATTAAGATGATTGAAAGTGATAATAAATTTGTTTGTGATTACTATTGTTTTTACAATTTTATCCTTAAAGAGAAAGGATTATTGTATATTTTCAATATAATACTTAATGCGGACTGAAGAAAAAGATGTAAAATAAATAGGGGTATGTTGGTAATAATTAATGTACTTGAAAATACCAAAAGAGTCTTATAAAAAGAGACAAAAAAAAATTTCTCAAAAAATTCTTATATTTAAGGACAGTACCTATTATTTAGCAAAATGAAGTATATTATGCTTTAATCATCAACCTCTTTTCTTTTTGTTTGTTTAAAAATAAACGGTAATATTTCACATCCCCACATTGTAAGCATCAAAACTTTTCTAAAAATTATGTTACATGATTTAGGTCTTCTGTAAAGTTTGGACTAGCTCCAAAGAAATTAGGTGAGATTTGGCCATAGGCGCAATTTTTCTCAAATTTGGGAAGGCATGTCCGTTTAAGATAACTTTACGTGTAATAATTTCTATTCATTTTCATTGTTTTATTATAAGGCAAATTTTGTGGTACATTTAAAAAATTTAGTGTATTGATACACCAAATTCTTAAATTAATAATTACTATGAGTTATTTTTTTTAGGAAATAATTATTTTCTATCACCAATAATTATAATAACAAAATCTTATTTACCAAAAACGTCAACGCAATAAAATTTAATTTTTCTAAATTTTTATTACTCATAATAGAGAATTTTGATTATTTTTTACAATAAATTGTAAAAAAAATTAGTATGATTTTTATAAAAAATAAAATGATGTTTTTGCTTATGAAATGATATTTTCTAAAATATAAATATCAACAAACAGCTAGTTTTTTCATAAATATGATAGTTAATTTATAATTTTTTTTAAATAAGAGTATCAGTACACCTTAATTTACGGGTGTACTGTAGAAGTTCCCTTATTATAATACTAGGAAAAGGAAAATTAGTAACGGAAAAAAAATAAAATCCTCACAAATTTCTTAGTCGCAAAATTTAGTGACGGAATTAGAGAGGAATTTCATTTTTCCCTTACTAAATTTCACTCACTAATTTTTGTTTTATTAGTAGTGAAATTAAACAATCAAAACAATTACATAATTTTAAAATGCAATCTGCAACAATAATTAAGCCACTGTGTGTGTCTCTCTCTCTCTATATATATATATATATAAAAGAATTTTGCAAACATTTGATGTTTGCAACTACGGCTATATACGTAATTTAAAATGCATTTGTAAAAAAAAAATGTAATTTAAAATGAAAATTTTATAATAAAATATCAATTAATTTTCTTTGACTGTATAAAATTACTTTTAACATATATTAAATAAGTTCACACTATAATATCGTTAAGTTATTAATATTTCTAATTTTTAAAATATATTCACTAATAATCTAAGTGATGAGTATTAATTATAGCATGTGTAAATTCTTTTTATTTAATGAATTAAACCCATTTTATAATGTATTGGTATTATGCATCCATATTGGTCAATGATAATTAAGGTGTTTCTTTTATTTTTTATTTTTTAATAATTAGTTTGGTTGATTTAATAACAATATTATATAATATATTATTCTTTTCATGTTTCAACATAATCTTTGGAAAATAAATTATTTTTTATTGTTCATACAATTTTGTCGCATCCTATTATATGATATATTTTTCACTGAAGGTGTAACCTAGTGGTATGAGATCAGATGTTAGGAGTTTTAAGAATGAGATTTGAGGTTCAATTTCTACTGCTAACAAACTCTTTTTACCCCTAATTATAAAACATAAATTTTTGTCTTTAAAAGATATTTTATTTTTCTTTTAGACATATTTTTATTAATATTGTTAAACTTTATCTCAAATCCTTATGCATGCCTGATACCTTACATGTACCCTATATGTGCAAGCTGAGTAAAATACAGGATCTAGTTAAAGTAATTTTTCTGTAAATATTGTATTACTTGTTTTCCATACAGTGTAGCTGGCATGCAGAATCATGTATATGGGAAATACCGCTATAATTAGGAGAAAAGCTAATATTCTATAAATGTTCTTAGGTTTCTCTTTTAGTGAAACCTTGTATTTTTTTACTTATTTTACTCAATCAATTTGATTCACATGTTGGTATATTTTATTTTTTTTTTGGTACAATACATGTTGGTATATTTAAATATCAATTCAATTACTCCCAATGTGAAAAGAAAAAATCAATTAAAGTAGATGTATTTGATTCAACTTTTTATCTAGATACACCATTTTTTTTTTGTTAATTAATAATTGAGATCGAAATAATACAATGTTTTCTATTAAAATATTCTTGAAAAAATAAATATTATTAATAACTTTGACTTCCTTAAAAAAAACTTAGAAAATGACTTGAACTTGATTTTTTGAGGTTGCAAAGTAAATGACAACTCTTAAACCCAATTAAGTACTACTAATCTTTTTTTTTACAAGAATTTAATCACTAATTATTGACAGGTAAAAAATATGACACGTATATCAAAATATATTTCACCATATAAACATGTGTACAATTATTTTAAAAATATTACGACAACATTCAATCATGTCTTACATAATAGACATTTGTGCAAATATTTTAATAATATTATTATGTAGAATTATAAAAGATATGATTTGACTTATGTAACAAAAAAAACTACATTATTTGTGTATAGCTGTAAAATTCAAATAAAATTCTGTCTATATGTCACAGTTAAATATAATTGACTATCTTTGTCAAAAAAAAAATATATATAATTGACTATCTGTGTAAAAAAAAATTATCCTGCAGTGAATAGTTAAAGAACCTTCTAATACATGACCATTTTAATTTACTTTACTATATATATCATGTCCAATTGCAATCTATGAATTATCTTTATGCAACAAAAAAAAATTGGCATCTCAATAGTAGTGATCAATGGCAATGAATGATGAGCTAGGGGAGAAGCTTTTGCAGAAGAAAGAATCACTAAGGAAAAGAGTATGGGAAGAAAGCAAGAAGATTTGGATAGTGGCAGGGCCTGCAATATTCACAAAATTTTCATCATTTGGCACATATATAATAACTCAAGCTTTTATTGGTCAGACCCTTGGTCCCACCGAACTTGCTGCATATGCACTTGTCATGACTACTCTATGCAGATTTATAACTGGTATATTGGTAAGTCTCTCTTTCTCATGCCTATAGTGATATAGTTTATTGTTTTTTCACTCAATTTTTTAAGGTTATATATGTTTTTAGTCTTTATAAATTTTTATTTTTGGTTTTTAGTTTAGACCTAAAAATTACAAGACTGCATGATTTTAGGGCATAGGGAAAAAAACGAATTAGAAATTTAATAATTTTAAGATGAAATTTTAGAGATTTTTGAAAAAATTCATAAGCTATTATGTGTTAATTTTGCATAATATTGAAAATTGCCTCTTCTTTGGTGATTGTTCATAGGCTTTATAGATTGTTCAACCTCTAAAATAAGTCGATGAGGAGTTATCATTCGATCCAAAAAAAAACCATTGGGTCGTAACTCCCAATAAATATTGTCCGATTAGAAGTTACGATCTATTAAATCTGAAAGGTTTTTAGCGATGTGATGAGGCCAATAAATTTTGTGCGATCAGAATCTTTTGTTTTATCAAAAAATATGTGCTTATACGTGTGGATACGAAAATACCCTCCACGTGACTTAAGTCACGCAGGTGTTATACCCAACGTGACTTAAGTCATTATGGGTTACAACCTGAGTGATTTTAGTCATTCAGGTTTTTTCAGCGTGGGATAACTCACTCAGGTTGTAACACAAAGTGACTTAACTCACGCAGGTTGTAACACAGAGTGACTTAACTCACTCAGGTTGTAATTCTTAGTGACTTAAGTCACGCTGTGTATAACACTTACGTGACTTAAATCACGTGGGGTATTTTCGTCAGTTTGTATGTATGAGAAGGAGCAATTTTGGATGGAAGAACAACAATTTTCAAAAGTATATACATGGAATAAACAAAATCCTAGATAATATTGGGACGGAAAACATATTAAATATTTTTTTAATATAGAATCTACATAATTTACTTAGTTAAAATGGTTGCAAAAATTGTAAAATGCAGCTAGGGATGGCAAGTGCATTGGAAACACTTTGTGGACAAGCATATGGAGCAAAACAATACAACATGCTTGGAGTGTATCTACAAAGATCTTGGATAGTATTGTGTTTCACAACAATCTTACTCCTTCCTTTTTACATATTCACTACACCAATTTTAGAGGCATTTGGACAAGAAAAAGAAACTGCACAAGTGGGAGGAACAATTGCACTTTGGGCAATAGGTCCTACTTTTGCAATGTGTGTGTCATTCACATGCCAAACATTCTTGCAAGCACAAAGCAAGAATGTGATCATTACTTATTTAGCTGCATTTTCTCTTACTGTTCACATTTTATTGTCTTGGCTTTTGACTGTTAAATTTGAGTTTGGACTTAGTGGGGCAATGATGTCATTAATATTGGGATTATGGTTACCAAATATTGGTCAAATCATTTTCATCATGAAAAAATGTCCTGATACTTGGAAGGGTTTCTCAGTTTTGGCTTTCAAAGATCTTTGGCCAGTTGTAAAGCTCTCTTTCTCATCTGGTGTCATGTTGTGGTAAGAATTAGTTTATGCACTTTTCTATCATCAACTTCTAATATTATATACATAATTTGTAAAAAAATAAAAATATATTATATACATGATTTGTAAATGATAAGTTATATTACTACTTAATTAGTCATCCAAAGTCTTAGAATTTTTAGGTTGAGCTTAACTCAACCTTTGAAATAGGCTTATAAGGTGAAGATTGTTCAAACTTTATAAACATTGCACACTCTAGGCAATGTGGGGCTAAATCCACCCCCTTCACAACAAGCACAATGAACGTGTTGGTAAGTGCAATGAAGGCAACAGAAATGCCACAATTATGTGGCTAGGGGCGGACTACAATGAAGGTGGGATTTTCAACACTCCCCCTCATGCTCAGTCTCAATGAGCCTGAAGGGTGGAAGATACCAAAAGTCCAATAACATATCTAGGATAGGCTATATATGATACTATCTTAAATTTTTTGTTTTGGACTCAATCTTACAAAACTGACATGTAAGGTAATGGCTGCCCAAATCTTTTACACACAAGTCATATCTCTAGGCAATGGGGAAATAAATCCACTCATTCACACCTAATTAACGCAATGAAGGTGTTGGAGATTGCAACCAAGGTAACCCAAATGTCGTAATAGGCTTGCAACCAAGGTAACTCAACCTTTCAAATAGGTTTGTAAGGTGAAGATTGTTCAAACTTTATAAACGTTACACATTCTAGACAATATGGGGCTAAATCCACCCTTTCACACCAAGCACAATGAATGTGTTGGTGACTGCAATGAAGGCAACACAAATCCCCAATTATGTGGCTAAGGGCATACCACAATCGGGCTCAACGGGCCTGGAGGGTGGACAATACAGGAAGTCCAATAACATATCTAGGATAGACTCTTAGACTATCTTAGAATTTTGTGTCGGACTCAATCTTACAAAACTTGTTTGTAAGTTAATGGCTTCTTAAACCTTATACACAAAAGTCATATCTCTAGGCAATGAGGAAATAAATCCATTCATTCCCACCCAATTAACGCAATGAAGGTGGTGGAGGTTGTAGCTAAGGTAACCCAAATGTCGTAATAGACTTGCAACCAAGGTAACTCAACCTTTTAAATAGGCTTGTAATGTAAAAATTGTTCAAGCTTTATTAACACTACACACTCTAAAGAATATGGGGACAAATCCACCCTTTCACACCAAGCACAATGAATGTGTTGGTGACTGCAATGAAGGCAACACAAATGCCACAAATATACGGCTAAGGGTGGACAACAATGAAGGTGGAATATTCAACGCACCCCCTTATGCTTGGGCTTAATGGGACTGAAGGGTGACATATCTAGGATAGACTCTGATGCCATATTAAAAATTTCGTGTCAAACACAATCTTACAAACCCGATTTATAAGGTAATGGCTTCACCAACCTTATACGCACAAGTCATATTTCTAGGCAATGAGGAAATAAATCCACTCATTCAAACCCAATTAACCCAATGAATTTGTTGAAGGTTTCAATCAAATAGACTTGAAACCAAGGTAACTCAACCTTTCAAATAGGGTTGTAAGGTGAAGATTGTTCAAGATTTATAAACACTACACACTCTAGGCAACATGGGGGTAAATCCCCCCCTTCACACCAAGCACAATGAATGTGTTGGTGACTGCAATGAAGGAAACATAAATGCCACAATTATGCTGCTAGGAGCGGACCACAATGAAGGTAGAATTTTCAACACACCCGTCATGCTCGGACTCAATGGGCATGAAGGGTGGACAATACAGTAATTCCAATAACATATTTAGGATAGGCTCTGATACTATCTTAGAATTTTGTGTCTGAATCAATCTTACGAAACTGGCTTGTAAGATGATGGCTGCCCAAACCTTATTATACACACAAGTCATATCTCTAGGCAATGAGGAAATAAATCCACTCATTCACACCCAATTAACGCAATGAAGGTGTTGGAGGTTACAACCAAGGTAACCCAAATGCCGTAATTAGGATGTAGAATTGCCAACACATAATTTTCTTTAGGTTAATTAAGGTATGTTGATGGTTTATGAGTTATTCATTCTTGATATATTCATTAATCATTTATTGAATTGTGTTAACTAAGTGTATAAAATGTGTTAAACCTTTAAAAAGATGTCGAATTATGTTGTCTAAAATTGATGTTCAAAGCTTAGTGGTAAGAATTTATCCTTGTAACCTCGAGACAAAGATGCTAATGTTATATATGATTCTTTTAAGTTAATCTTAACTTATTCCTTTTACAGCCTTGAGGTATGGTACAGCTCAATTTTGGTTCTTTTAACTGGCAACATGAAAGATGCTAAGGTTTCCCTTAGTGCCTTGTCCATATGGTAGAATTCTCTATCTCATTCGTAAATTTACCATATTTTGCTTCATAATTTCATATCAAGAAACATAATCCTTGCTTCTTAATTCATTTGGAAATCAATCTTCTGATTGGTGCATCAAATTGTTATATTTTTGCAGCCTAAACATCAATGGTTGGGAATTGATGATTGCCCTTGGCTTTTTTGCTGCAGCAAGGTAGGTGTTTCATTGTCATCACAATCTCTCTTCTATGTCAACTTGAAAAAATAAACCACTTGAATAGAATTCTTATCCTTGTTAATATGTCAACTTTACATAATAAATGAATGATTTGGTGTCTTGTTGCAGTGTTCGTGTGGCAAATGAACTTGGAAGAGGAAGTTCAAGAGATGCAAAATTTTCAATTGTGATAACTGCTCTCACATCATTTGCAATTGGATTCATTTTCTTCTTGGTCTTCTTATTCTTGAAGAAAAAACTTTCTTACATTTTCACTTCAGATTCTGATGTGGCTGATGCTGTTGGAGATTTATCATTTTTGCTTTCATTGTCAATGTTATTGAATAGTATCCAACCTGTACTCTCTGGTAATCCCTCTCTACTTTCATGTTTATAAATTAGTAACAATTCATATTTTTTTAAACACTATAATTCTCTTTAAGATTTTTATATCATGTCAATTTTTTTAATAATGATTACATTGACATTTTTTTTATGCGTAGAAATCGAGTTTGATACTCCTAGATTTACAATAATCACGCACACTACGCACCAACTACTTGTGGTTCACTCTAGTAGTTACATAGACATTTAAATAAAACAGTTCGTATTAGTGTTGTTTTTAGGGGTATTTCTTATACGATTGCACTTATGTACATATTAATTTAATTCTTGTTTAAAAACAATTAATTACGCATAATTGTAGTTAAATTTAATAACCATGTATTGAAAGTGTGGAAAAATTTAACAGATTAAGTGACCAATTTTCTCACCATATAAATCATTTGTGTATAATCTACAAAAAAGTTTATGAAATAATATTGAAATGTGACATTGTGGTGAAATATAATTGATTGTATTTCTTTAATATTATGTTTATGAAATTCTTTTAAATTGTTCATTTGATGCTTTATTTTGTTGAGAGAAATTTAAAATATAACAATATCATAAATAGGAGTTTCTGTTGGAGCTGGGTGGCAAAGCATTGTAGCATATGTAAACATAGGTTCTTATTACCTAATTGGTATTCCTGTTGGAGTAGTGATTGGTGTTGTTTACAATTTAGGTATCAAGGTAATTAATCTCTCTTTTGTCCCCTCTTCATTTTTACTATATCATGATGATTAATACAAGTGATAATAAGGTTGTATATATATTTCTTCTGTAGGGAATTTGGATTGGGATGTTGTTTGGAACATTTGTTCAAACCATAATGCTTATTATCATCACTCTTAAAACTGATTGGGACAAGCAGGTAAATTCACTTCTATTAGTGTATTTTTCCAATGGTTGCATATTTATTTCACCAATTTGAGTTTGATATTCCATTTAATTTCTTGATTTTTATTTTTAATTGTTCAAATGAATTTTCTTGTTTAGTTGAAGCATAAAAGTATTAAAAAAAATGTATTTGGATTTTATTTTTCAGGTAGAGATAGCCCAAAATAGAGTTAATAGATGGGCAATCAATGATGCTCAAGAATCAAATGGCAGTGGAACAAGTCTCTTGGCTAATCAAGAATAGGGTTCAAAACCAGTCATCTATTCAGTCATTTTATCATTAGCCAACCAATTAAACCTAAAACTTATTTATGTTTGAAATAATTTAGAGTTTGTGTATTAAAGTTGGTACATTTATAACAATGACCAATGATAAGTTTTTGTTTGGTTTCGCGTTAAAATGCTATTTTCTTGCGTCCCAAGAAACGGGAAAAATGGAAGCTACAACTCCAGGCTTCTAATTTTCATGATTGGGAAGGTAAAATAGTAGTGATTTAGACTTGTTTATTTATATTTTTATAGCTTGAGCATGCTTCAAACTAAATGAATCTGTTTCTAGTCCAGGACTTCATGAATCTGTTTTATAACTATCTTCTGAGAATCTTTAGTTTATACCCAATGACGCATTTCTTCTCTATATTCATAAAATTTGGTTATAGAATTAAAATAAAATGTTTTGAATTTTGTTCCTGAAATACTATTCAATTGAACAAACTTTTGTTGACACTTATCCTCTGGTTTTTCTCATCCAACCCTTCTGATGAGAAATCTATATTTTCAATTCAGAACTTCTATAATCCCAAAACTTCTATCTTATGCTTTAAACAATGTCTTAAATATGTTTATAGAACTCTAGTATCATTAGGGCTTGATCATGTTGAAAAAGATTCCTTTCAATTTCGTTTGTATACTTTCCTTTCAGTTGCAATATTATCCTTCTGTTATCAAGAATATTTGGATACTATGTTCATAAAATCATTTTTTTTTGAAAAAGATTGAGTATTATTATTTTTGTTTCGTTCAACTTCCAAAAGAACATTAAAACAAAATTCAAATTATTAAGAAAAATAAATTATAGTTTATCACAAATAATCTGATTATATTGTAGTAGATAAGAGAATATGTAAAAAAAAATATGTTTCTAGAATGATAAGCAAACACAAATTAGCTTTTATTTTACATAAAACATCTAAAGAAATCGTTAGCAAATTAATTCATGCAAAAATCCCTTTTAATAATCCTTGCAACATATTTATATTAGTTGAAATTCATGAGTACCACAAAATTTATGACTTATATACGATTTAGTATAACTTATATGGATTCCAACTAATACAACAGTTTGTGTTGGAAAAAATGTGTTGCTGGCATATGATTAGATTTTAATTTGTTATGAGGATACATGCATCCCTTTTCAAGCTAAAAAAAGGTAAAACCAAACATTCATGTACCTAGTCGTCTTAAGGAAGGGGCATATATCTACCAACCTCACACCAAGGCAATATCATGCAAAATCAAACCAACCAAAATGCCAACATATATTGTCAATTGATTCTGAAAAGTCATCTCAGAATTCATCTATAAGTGGTGCCTAACACCAACTACTAATAATGTTCATACTAATATGCATCTTCAAGAACAGGACCACACACATGATGTGCCCCATAAACTAATGGAAGGCCCTAACAGGTCATTCTGGTTCCTTCAAATAACTGGTCAAGTATCAACTAATGGTGTTAAAACCTACGACTCATTCAAGAGTGCGGCAGAAGAGGACAGCGTTACAAAATTAAATGCGGCATCTAATTCACTAATTCTCTAGTAATATACATTATATTACACAGCCTCCAAGATAATCCTCTGCATAACAATTTTCTAAAGGAAGTTACAACATAAGTTGCAGCGATTTTCGCTGCTCATCTTTAAACAATACTCACTGTCTAGGTGTTGGTGCCGGTGGTGTTGATGGATGGATTTGTCCATAAAACCCAGGTGGCCTGTAAAATCCTCCAGTTGACGATTGTTGTTGCTGCTGCGCTTGCTGAGCCTGTGATTGAGGTGATTGTGATGGCTGATTACTGGGCCTAGTTAACCCCATTGCCACATGTGGAGGCAAAGGAGGTGGAGGTGGAGGTTGTAGGTTGTTTGATCCATATCCATAAGGAACTCCCCCAACCATCATTCCGGAAGATTGAACATACTGATTTGCTTGTGGATTCATATGTGAATGAGGAGGGGGAGGGGGTGCTGAAGCAAATGCACCTTGTAATTGATTGGTTTGTGATATGGATTGCATGCTTGGTGGTGTTAATGGCATATTTGCCGAAGAAGGTTGTTGAAAAGTGGCGAAAAAAGAAGAGCTCCCGGTATCAGAACTGTTGACATCAGAAACAGGCATTTGCTGTTCAAGTTTGGGTCTTTTCTCAGGATGGAAACCAGGTGGTGCCGAATTAAACTCAGCAGAGTTCAAACTACCATTCTTGGAGGCAGCTTCTTCAGCAACAAGGGAAGAAAGAATAGATGTGAGCATGAGAGCTGAGGATGTAGAAGCAGCAAGCCTAGCAGCAACAGCAGCTGCTGCAGCCTTCTTATCATCTTCAGTAGTTTGAAGAGGAGCAAATGACATGGTAGGTTGAGTAAAAGAAGGTGGAGGAGGGGTGCTGTTCTGTTGAACAGATGGAGTAGTTTGTTCCGGCACCCTTGTAGTTTCTGGTACTTGGCTAAACCTCTTCCTGATACTGGCTACTTGCTCAATGTGGTCTCGTGCCGCCTGCAAAACAGTAAAAAATAATCGAAGAATCTTGGTTAGCAAATCTAAATAATTTGGTACCCGCAAATCATATTTTCTAAAGGGTGTGTCCATAAACCTTGAAAACAAATTTGTAGAAAAGTAATCTAGACTAAAATGTATTTGGTTGAAAGAACTCTCATTTAGCACATCACATGACTTGGGATGAGATTGGATAGTTGGTCTATTGTTTTTGGATTAAGCCCAACTCATTTTTACAAAACCGGCTTGTAAGATGTGAATAATGTTCTTTATAGATAATATTCAGGCCCTATCTCTTTTTAATGTCAGGTTCCATATGTAGAAAAAATAAGTCTCACATCGAACAAAATGAAGGCAAATCAATTGTATATATGCAAAGTGAGGTGAAGTCCAATTGGTTC
>Ga0099826_10002448_pt1 | contig 11973 bp, 11 predicted proteins | sample Mtrugardesep15_FD_76830 | JGI IMG/M metagenome (GOLD analysis project Ga0099826, IMG submission 76830) | Root nodule microbial communities of legume samples collected from California, USA - M. trunc garden sep15 | ecosystem: Host-associated > Plants > Roots > Nodule | place: USA: California...
ACTCCATTAAATTAAAATGATGGCAAGTGTCATTTGCTATTAGTACATATATATTTTTTTTGGACCAGCTATAGTTTATAATTATAATGAGAATTTACTTTATAGTCTACTTAATACAATAGAATTATTATATCACTCCTTTTGTACCAAAAAAAAAAAGAATTATTATATCACTGGCTTAGTTTTTACCACGCTTAATTATCATAGTGAAAAGAGTTTGACGTTACCGGTATAAAAATGATATTTGATATTCAATACAAAATGTTCATGGAAACGATATTTTTGTTACAACGATATAATCGTGCCCTTGCGGCCTATCAATATAGAATGTATTTAATTTCAAATCAAGAGGCAAAAAGAGGAAAAATCAACAAAACTATGTGCGAAAACAAAAATAGCTCAGAAAGGGCATTAATTCTATCTCCCTTCTACCGTTGTGACTGCGAGATCATTCAAAATATCAACACCATCCTTGCAAGACTCTTTGTCCACAGATCTTTTGATGGAAGTATCCAAAGGCTGCGTTGGTAAGGGAAGAGTTGTTGCTTCACTCTCAAGCATCGTAACAATATCGGACATGTTTGGTCTATGAGATGCTGAATCTTGCACACATAACATCCCTATTTGTATGCATCTCAAAGCCTCGGTGTTGGGACTCAAATCACGAATGCAAGCATCGACAAGTTCCATTGCTCTCTGTTCATTCCATAGATGCCATGCCTAGATCCATTCCATCACAATAACATTAGCTTTCAGCATTTCAATTAGATTAGTCTTAGTCCCTCTAAGTCAATTTCAAGGACTCAAGGACTAATGTGATAAAAGATTTTCAATTTCAGAGAGTTTTAGAATTGTTATTTTCAGGACTAAAATATGTAACACCTTCAATTTCAAGGATTCAATTGGTGATTCAGTCGTAAAAACTATTGTTGATAAATTGTTTATGAAAAGAAAGAAAAAAATATTTGTGCAAGTTGAATTAAATTAAAAAAAATTGCTATGCTAAAGGAAATACTCACATATCCTATGAGACTTGAATATTCTGAATCACCAAAGCTAGTGTTTTTGCGGCCGCTCACAATCTCTAGTAGCAATACGCCAAAACTATATACATCTGACTTGACTGAAAATAAGCCTTGCATAGCATATTCATGAGACATATAACCACTGAAAAGTAGAGTTATTTGAGATTAGTCAACTTCAAGTATGAATGAACAAGTGGCTGAATGAGCTTAAAAACAAAATCAAAGTATACTTACTGTGTACCAACGACTCTGATTGTATTGGCTTCATTCTGGTTTCCGCCAAATATCCAGCCCAAGCAATAGTCAGATATTTTTGGATTCATGTTTTGATCTAATAAAATGTTACTTGGTTTTAGATCTCGATGAATTATTCTAAGTCTTGAATCGCGATGCAGATAAAGTAGTCCTTTTGCAATGCCTTCAATGATTTCATAACGTCTTGCCCAGTCTAACTGTGTTTGCTTGATAGGATCTGCGTGATGTTAACCACAAAATTCAAATTAGTTAAAAAAAGTACTTATATCTTTTTTCATACTTATGATATAAACGGAGAAAGAAAAATAGGCAGGATTAATGTGAAGAAACACACCAAATAAAAAGTGATCCAAGCTTTTGTTTGGCATGAATTCGTATACAAGCAACTTTTCACCTCCTTCAATAGAACATCCCATTAGTCTAACCAGATTTCTATGTTCCAGTTTTGCAAACAACCTCATTTCATTCTTGAACTCGTCTAAACCATGGCCGGATCGTCTAGAAAGCCTCTTGACCGCTATTTCTTCTCCGGTTGGAAGCTTCCCCTGATAAATGGAACAAATAATTTTCATTAGATCATTTTATTAGGACTTCTTGTCATGAAAGATAAGCTTAAATATAGAACCATTTTCTTATCACCTTGTACACAGGACCGAATAGGCCTTGTCCAAGCTTATTTTCTTCAGAAAAATTGTTGGTAGCTTCTGACATGCAACTAAAATTGAAAAATGGAAGCTCTGCGCTTAGTCGATTACTTTCCAAACTAAGTTCAACTGATCCTGAAATTTCTGCTGACGTCTCGCTGCTTTTTCGTGCATCAACGACAGATAGTACTTCACTATTTTTGAAACATGAAGCTAACGAAACTGCAGGCAAAACAAGAAAGAAAAAGAAAAAAATATACACAAGTTAATATAAAAAAAGCATTTTACAGTTACATCTTTATCAATCATATCTAATAAGAAAAGAAATAGGCTTTATGATAATGAATGAGTATTTCACCTTTGAGTTTTGTCTTGTACCTCAATACCAACAATACCAATATTCCTAGGCAGATTAACCCTGCCATAACAGTTAATATTATCACAATCATAATCTTGTTGTTTTTCCCTCCATGGCCTGTATTTGGATGCATAGAAATTATACATATCATTAGAGCACAACCATCATAGAAGCTTGTAAAAATCTGAGACTCATCATCTTCAGAAACAATGAAAAAAAATGTATTATCAATTGAAAGAATTATGTTACTCAAGAACCATACATGAAAAAATAGTACTGGTGATATATGATAATTAAAATTGAAGATCCATATACATGGAATCAAAGCTAAAGGAACCCTTTGAAGCACCTTACCTAAATCAGAATGAGCAAGACGAATATGCAATGAATTTCCATCTCCACGTTCAAACTGTTGAACATCGACCAAATCTCCATACCAAAGCATACAACCAATTCCAATGACTTCTGCATAAGCAGTACAAGAACCATTCTCCAAACAATTACCTTCACAATCCTTAGTATTAACCACACGTGCAAAGTCAGGTAACTTCATATACGTAAGCTCCAAGAAACCATCCTCACCAAAACTACCATTACTCTGATCACCCTTCAATGCTGTCATCCTCGTACACCCACCTGACAAATTCCCCTCATCCCTTAGTTCAAACCCTTGTAAGCAACTACAAATAGCCAAACCCAAAACCGACAACTCACAAGCAGCAAAACTACCACAATAGTTATATAATTCACACTCATTATGAGGCCCTTTTTGTATCTCAATCCAACGTTTCTCATTTTCGTTCCATACAAGCTCTCTTTCATAACCATCCCAACCAATCTGAAACCTCACTGAACTACCATTCAACTTCCACTCATTATCATTATAAACAAAATACCTATCTCCATTATTATCATAATTAAGTACAAAACCATGAAGAAAACTACCTGTCATATCAACACCAGTAAAAATTCTACCGTCCCAGTAACCACTTCTCCATATTTTTCTTTCCCCTTCCCAAACTATTACCTGTGGTGGTAACCCTTTAGGATCAACTCCCAAAGTATGGTTCCCTAATGAAGGATCTGTCCTTGATTTCCATGAAGTGAAGAAAAAACTCTTCCCATTCACAGGAACTTTCATACCAGGTACATAAGTATCACTTGGATGCTTAAAGCTTTCCCATAACACCACATTATCATTTGAAAGAACAAGATTACCATCATCTCTAACAAAAGCTTCAGTGTTATTCATATTGTTTCGAACGCTAGAAACATTGGTAGACCATAGTTGGTTTTGGTTTTCATCAAGGATAACTAAATTACCGTTTTCTGTTATAGTAAAAGAACCACCATTGCCATTGATAGGTGTGTTTCTATTTGCAACCCAAATAACTTGGGGACCAGGAATGTTGTAGTACCAAATACCAACGTAACGAGAAGAAGAGTCTTGAAAACCAAAGAAACCCATTACGAAGTTGTGGCCTTCTGAGACTAAAACTTCACCTTCTTCGTCTCTTATAAAATCACCTTGTTTGATAGGATCACCTTGCGAGAAGTCTGAACAGAAACAAAGGAAATAAAACAACAATGTAAAAGAAGCTATGAGTTTGTACGTTGTGATCATCATCAACAAAAATAATGCTGCCTTGCTCTTTCTACGTCTAAGTTGTTTCTTCGAATAGGGCAAATATAGTGTTATCAGTTTTCACCACTGATAATTTCTTTGAATTTTTGGTGTGTAAATAGGGCAAGGTTTTTCTAGGTCAATAGTAGGATAATTGCTTGCATAAGGTAGAGAAGAAAGAAAAGCAAAAAAAAACTAGATCAATGTATAGCAGATGCATCTTGCTTAGATTGTAATTTTTTCCTATTTTTTTCCACAGATAGTGTCTTTTTTTACGGTAATTGATTTTTTTTGAGAGGTTTACGTATTTGATTGTGTTGTAATTTAATTTTCAAACACTTTTTCATAAATGCTTTTGTATGATACGTATAATTAATCATTAATTTTCAAATTAAATACCATTAACTCCTCAAAAAAACATTAAATACCATTAAAGCTACTTTTTTTTAGTTGTTATTTGGACCGAAGGTAAACTTTCACAAAAGCCGGCTCTCGTAAACACAAGGAGTGCACATAAAGAACCACAAAATACCAAAATTAAGTACAACTCCAACCGAAAGAACATCGAAAAACCAAAAAATATGGATTGTAGTGCGCATTTTTTTAGAACACCCGCTTAGCAAACTAAAACACAGAGCATGTCAGACAGTAACTAACCAATTCATAATATTATCTCAAATGCTTCCATAATGTGGACAACCCAAAAATAAATGATTGATTGTTTCCTCATCGCCGCACCCAGATGTACCCACATTGTTTCCTCATCGAAGAAAGATAATTTTGGAACAACCTCCACGCAAAAATCAAGACTTTGAGAGGAACTATTTTTAAAACCTATTTCAGAAACCTCTAAAAAAATGATTTCAGAAAATAATTCTAACAAATACATTATGAATGCAGATCAGAACTCAGTTTAAAATACAATTTTGAATGCACTACATAATGCATATCAGATTGAGCTTAAGTATGAAGTTCATAACGAGAAGTAAAACGTGAAAATGCAGAGCAGTATTACATGAAGGTTGCTTGCATATTTGGCTCAAACTCTTATGACATATTCCGTTTTAGTTATATTTGATTTGCATCTGCTTAGTGTGTTCTGTTCATTTCAGATTCTTTTCTTGTCTTGCTTAAAGTTATAATTTGTATGGAAATTATAATATGTGCCAGATTGCAATATGGATATCACTAGTATAGCTCAAAAGTGTGTTAACGAGACTAATGACAATAATTGATGAATTGTGAGGGATCGATGGTTTTAATTTTAAGGTATATTGAGAGTTTATGGTTATTGATTTTTGTAAATGATGAAGATGTTTTAGGCTTATTGAAGATGATTTAGATGTTTAAGGTATAATTATTTGTTAGTGATGGCAGCCATTGTGAATTGGGTTAATAGTAACAGCGTGCTTTCTCTACATGACTTGCTATTAGCGAAAAACAAACTTGCGTGTTTTCTGTTGGTGTGTTAAACAAGTTAAATGTTTGGATCTTGAACAGAATAAGGTAAAATCCCCATCTGAGTGTTTTTTATTGCTTGGCTCTTTATCCAATAATTGACATTTTACTGATGTTTTAGGTGGTGCAATACTTTCTGCTCATTTATTTCCAATATTTTTAAATACATTACTATAAGGGAGTAGAAATTTGATCACTATATGCTATGATGATGCTAAATTTTCAGGTCTGGGACATATGCAGTGAAAGGCCGATTCATGCTCTTTCCGGTCTTGAAAGTACTGTCTGCTCTTTGTTTACACGGCCAACAGTATGCAGATTCTAACTGTTGTCTGTATTTTTTTATTTAAATAGATTGTAGAGACTATGCTACTAAATAACTGTAATCAACTGAGTTGGTTTTAGTTTGTTACATATCAAAATGTTAGAAAGAAAGAAAGAAAGAAAAAAAGGCAAGGTAATAAACGCGGTATAGCCGAGCATATCTATAATCCAATAATAATAAAGAATTGGACGTTCCCATTTTCCAGTGAGATAAACCACAAAAACATGAACAATTTGTATCCGTTTGTTATAGTTGTCTATAATTGACATTCATGTTCATGTTATACTGCTTCAAAGATATCAGTTGGAAAAATATAATTTTATAATAATTGGTGTGTTTAGTACCAGGTTTAATATTATCCAGTCCAATTAGATTAGACTAAGAAATGTGCATGTATTTCATTAAATATGCTTATTAGTCACAAGTCAGTGGTTACAACCAGCAAGTTATATAATGTTATGTTGAACTGACTTGATTCTGGTCAACTAAGCTATGATGATTTACTAATGGCCAATTGCTATGATTACGTAATTTCATTTCATTAAACAATATGACTTATAACTATAAGTTATAATAATCAATATATTTGGTTTTGCCTCAACCTAAATTTGTTGCTTTATGGCTTGTTTCTACAGTATTTCCATGTTGCTTCCTGTTCCATTGAGTAAACTTTATCTTTTTATCATTGACCAGAGAATAAATCACTTTTCTTAAGTCTCAAATTGCAAATCAATATTCTATCAAAAAAGTATATTCAAAATTGGTATATACAATGTATTCAATATCAAGATTATACATTTATACTTTCAATTCAAGATGCAAAAAGAGGAAAATCAACAAAACTATGAGCTGTGTGCAAACAAAAATGACTCAACTCAGAAAGGACTTTAATTCTATCTCCCTACTACCATTGTAACTGTGAGATCATTTGAAACATTAAGACCATCCATGTAAAACTCTCTATCTTCAGATCTTCTCATGGAAGTAATCAAAGGCTGCGTAGGTATGGGAAGAGTTGTTGCTTCACTCTCAAGCAACAACACAACTTTGGACATGTCTGGTCTCTGAGATGCTGAGTCTTGCACACATAACATCCCTATTTGTATGCATCTCAAAGCTTTGTTTGTAGGACTAGAATCACGAATGCAAGGATCAAGAAGTTCCATTGCTCTGCGTTCATTCCAAAGATTCCATGCCTACATCCATTTCATCACAAAAACATTAGTTTTTAGCATTTCAGTTAAGCTTAGTTTTATTCCCTCTAAGATTTTCAAGGACTCAGAAGAACTAATATGATAAAACATTTTCAATTTCACAGATTATTTTGAAATTTTGTTAATGGTAAGTCTAAAATATGTGACGCCTACAATTTCAAGGATTCAATTGGTGATTCACTTGTAAAATTTATTTCTGAGAATTGTTTATCAGGAAAAAAAAACATTTATGCAAGTTGCATTAAATTAAAAAAAATAATATTATGTGCTATAGGAGATACTCACATATCCTATGAGATTTGAATCATCCGAGTGACGAAAGCTAGTGTTCTTGCGGCCACTCACAATCTCTAGTAGTAATACACCAAAACTATATACATCTGATTTGACTGAAACTAGGCCTTCCATAGCGTATTCAGGAGACATATAACCACTGCAGTAGATATATTTGAGATTAGCCAACTCCCAAGTAAGAATGAATTAGTGGCTGAATGAGCGTAAAAACAAGAGCAAAGTATACTTACTATGTACCAACCACTTTGGTTGCATTCTCTTCATTTTGATTTCCACCGAATATCCGGGCCAAGCCAAAGTCAGATATTTTTGGATTCATGTTTTCATCTAACAAAATGTTACTTGCTTTTAGATCTCGATGAATTATTCTGAGTCTTGAATCGCGATGCAGATAAAGGAGTCCTCTTGCAATTCCTTCAATGATTTCATAACGTCTTGCCCAGTCTAATTGTGTTTGCTTGATAGGATCTGTGTGATGTAACCACAAAATTCGAATTAGTTAAAAGGAAAGTACTTATAATCTCTTTTTATACTTATGATAAAAATGCAGAAAGAAAATAGGCAATGATTAATGCAAAGAAACACACCAAATAAAAAGCGATCCAAGCTTTTGTTCAGCATGAATTCGTATACAAGCAACTTTTCATCTCCTTCAATAGAACATCCCATAAGTTTAACCAGATTTCTATGTTGCAGTTGTGCAAACAACCTCATTTCATTCTTGAACTCGTCTAAGCCTTGGCCAGACCGTCTCGAAAGTCTTTTGACCGCTATTTCTTCTCCAGACGGAAGCTTTCCCTGATAAACAGAACAACTAACTTTCATTAGATCATTTTATTAGGTCTTGTATTCATGAAAACTAGACTTAAATATAGAAGCATTTTTTATATTCACCTTGTACACAGGACCGAAACCGCCTTGCCCGAGCTTATTTTCTTCAGAAAAATTGTTGGTTGCTGATGACATGCAACTAAAATTGAAAAATGGAAGCTCTACTTTGCTTAGTTGATTCCTTTCCAAACCAAGTTCAACTGATCCTGGAATTTCTGCTGACATCTCTCTGCTTTTGCGTGCATCAAAGACCGGTAGTACATCACTATTTTTGCAACATGAAGCTGAAGAAAAGGAAAAAATATACACAAGCTAATATCATTTATCAATCATCTGATAGGGAAAAAAATAGGTGTGATGAATATGAATATGAATGTTTCACCTTTGAGTCTTCTCTTGTACCTCCATACCAAAAATACAATGATTCCTATGCAGATAAACCCCGCTAGAATTGTTAATATTATCACCATCATAATCTTTTCATTTTTCCCTCCATCGCCTGTATTTCGAGACAAAAGATATAATCTTGTTATTTACTAATACTCCTTCGCTAACAACAATTACATTTCAATTGACAGTGTTATTCGTCTATATAGCTATAACATTAATTTATTAGTAACTAAAGTGAGTCCAATTGAAAGAGTTACTCAAGAACGATACAGGAAAAATAATGAAAATCAAAACTAAGGAATCATACATGGAAACAAAACTCAAGGGGCTCTTAGTACTTTACCTAAATCAGAATGAGCGAGACGAATGTGCAGTGCATTTCCTTCTCCATGTTGAAAGTGTAGAATATCAACCAAATCTCCATACCAAACCATACAACCAATTCCAATAACTTCTGCATAAGCAGTACAAGAACCATTCTGTAAACAATTACCTTTACAATCTTTAGTATCAACCACACGTGCGAAATCAGGTAACTTCATACTCCCACGCACCAAAAAACCATCGTCACCAAAACTACCATTCTTCTGATCACCCTTCAATGCTGTCATCCTCCTACACCCACTTGACAAATTCCTCTTATCCTTTAGCTCAAACCCTTTTAAGCAACTACAAATAGCCGAACCCAAAACCGACAACTCACAAGCAGCAAAACTACCACAATGGTTATAAACCTCGCACTGATTATGAGGCCCTTTTTGTATCTCACTCCAACGTTTCTCATTTTCTATCCATAGAAACTCTCTTTCAATACCATCCCAACCAATCTGAAACCTCACTGAACTATTATCATTCGACTTCAAATCCTTATCATTATAAACAAAAGACCTATCTCCATTACTCTCAAAATTAAGTATAAAACCATGAAGAAAACTACCTGTCATATCAACACCAGTAAAAATTCTACCGTCCCAGTAACCACTTCTCCATGTTCTTCTGTCTCCCTCCCAAACTACTATCTGTGGTGGTAACCCTGCAGGATCAACTCCCATAATATGGTTCCCTACTGAAGGATCTGTACTTGATTTCCATGAAGTGAAGAAATAACTCTTCCCATTCCCATTCACAGGCACATGAACCTTCATACCAGGTACATAAGTATCACTTGGATTCTCAAAGCTTTTCCATAACCCCCCTTTCTCATTTGAAAGAACAAGATTACCATTATCTTCAAGAACAGCTTGTGAGTTATTCTTATTGTTGTGAATGATAGAAACATTGGTTGACCAAATTTGGTTTTTGTTTCCATCAAGGATAACTAAGTTTCCGTTTGTTGATACAGTGAAGGAACCACCGTTTCCATTGATGGGTTTGTTTCTGTTTGCAACCCAAATAACTTCAGGTCCAGGAATGTTGTAGTACCAAATACCAACGTAACGTGAAGAAGAGTTTTCAAAACCAAAGAAACCCATCACGAATTTATAGCCACCTGAGACCAAAACTTCACCTTCTTTGTCTCTGATGAAGTCTCCATGTTTGATGATGACTCTTGAACTTGTTGCTGCATGTAAAAGTTCAGAACAGAAACATAGGAAACATAACAACAACGTTAGAAAAACAAAAGGTTGGTATGTTGTGAGCATCATCAATAATGAAAAACTAAACGTTTGTTTGAATGAGAGAATGGTTGGGTTGGGTGAATGAGAAAAAGAGAAGACAAAAGGTAGAAGAGTAGTTATGTGCGGTGACTTTGGTTGTGAGAAGACACGTTTGTATTGTTTTTGTAGTGTTGTTTTGGTTGTTAAAGACACGTTTTGGGATTGGTGAAAAATAGTTGACTATAGAAAGCCAATGTTTCATAGTCAATAGTCAATACTTCAACAATACTCCCTCGTCTTTTTTTATAAAAAAAAAAACACTAATTCATACTTATTAAAAAAACTAATACTTAGTAATTTGAGGTATAATTTTTTGTGTTCTTCTTGGAATAAGTTTCATGAAAAGATGTAAAAATAATTCTCAGTTAAAAATTATGGAGAAAATAAAAATGGAGACAAATTGAATACAGCATGCATTTAATTTTACATTGAAAAAGATGATTTGTTTGAAAAAACACAATAATATAAAAATTGGTCTTTTTTTCTTATATTTTGAGAAAAAAAATGAGATTTTTTTACTTATAAATAAAGACCAAGGGAGTATCTGATTATTGGTTATTTATGAATTCATAGCATTGAGTTTGTAGTTTCTATAGAAGTCAGATTTATTTAAATTATCACACATAATATAACAAAATGCGTGCAAAATTGGATGTCTGACAACATAGTATTACAAATTGCTAAATGGATCTTAAAGTTTATGAATTATTAAATGTATCATCAGAGTGTGTTTGAATAAAGTAATTGAAATTTTTTAAAGAATTTTAAGTAATTTTAAATGATTCTATTAAATTGTTTTCATTTTAAAAATATATATGTTTGGATAAAGTAAGAGACAAATTTATGGTCAACATTTTTGGGTTAGCTTTATAAATTTAAAAAGGGTCAATATTAAAAAATGAAAAATGGGGGTTAATTTTGAAAATTTATCAAATTGTAATTTCCAAAAGAATTAGGAAATAATTTGTAATTATTAAAAATTTATAGGGGTTAATTTGAAAATTTGAAAAATATGGGAACCAATTTGCAAAAAATAATTTAGGAAACAATTTGTACTTTTTAAAATTTATAGGGGTCAATTTGAAAAATATGGGAACCAATTTGCAAATTTTGAAAAAAATGTAAAAAGAAAGAAAATTTAATTTTCCTAGCTATTAGGTGTCATTTAATACTCTTTAAATTTAACTTGAACAAAATATTTCATAAATTTCCATCATTTTAAGAATTGTTCAAATTAATCATCCAAGCAAAATATGATTTATCTAAAAGAATTTGAATTCTTAAAAAAAAAAAAAATGCTAACAAGCATTCTTTCAAAATATTACACTACCCTCTAAACATTTTCTCATTTAAATAAATAAATAAGCTATGGTATCGTAGATATAAATTATCCTATACTTAAATTTGAGACAACATAAAGAGTTGCATAATTTTTTTATCATTGCAATAAAATATTTCTGAGTTCCATAAATATATTGTGGCATAGTGGGATCATTTGTTAGTAGTATAACTGAAAAAGAATTTCTTAAAAAATATCTATTGAAGATGCTCTACTAATCTAAACTTTTGTATATAAAAAAGAAAAAGAAAAATTGAAGGCACATTTGGAGAAAGTTCAACCCTTGTTATTGCTTTGCCTTTTCATACTAAAATTAAAATATACTAATAAGACAAAGGAAAAATACAAAAAGAGTATTTGGGTATTTTAAAATAATGGTGGCATTTATGACTATAGAATTGATTGACTTAATGGTACCCACAGGGGGCACTGGGAATTTTCTACTACGTACGGCTCCTGCCTTCCAGCTGAGATCACATTGTCTGTCCCTTTCTTTCATTTTAATTTACCAACTCTTTTCCATTTCTACACGATTTAATGATTCTTCCATCTAGTAAG
>Ga0099826_10002449_pt1 | contig 11972 bp, 6 predicted proteins | sample Mtrugardesep15_FD_76830 | JGI IMG/M metagenome (GOLD analysis project Ga0099826, IMG submission 76830) | Root nodule microbial communities of legume samples collected from California, USA - M. trunc garden sep15 | ecosystem: Host-associated > Plants > Roots > Nodule | place: USA: California...
GATAGTTAATCGCTTCCAAAGAAGTAGGGAAATCAGTTGACTACAAAGCAAGGAAAAATTATGCCAAGAAAAATTTCTGCGAATTAAATAGGATTTAATATATGTGATTAATAGCATCCAATGCATTAATTTAGAAAATCACAGTTAGGTTTAGGAGGAGGGAAATTTGGCAAAATATTTAGGTTAAAATTAGGGCAACAAGATTAGGTTTATGAATAAGAGATAATAGATGCATTAATTTGGGAAATCACGGTTAGGTTTAGGAGGAGATAAATTTTGCAAAATTTTTAGGTTAAAATTAGGGCAACTGAGTTAGGTTTATGAATAAGATATATGCATTAATTTAGAAAATCACGGTTAGGTTTAGGAGGAGGGAAATTTGGCAAAATTTTTAGGTTAAAATTAGGGCAACTGAGTTAGGTTTATGAATAAGATATGCATTAATTTAGGAAATCACGGTTAGGTTTAAGAGGAGGGAAATTTGGCAAAATTTTTAGGTTAAAATTAGGGCAACAGGGTTAGGTTTATGAATAAGTGATTTGCCAAAAAATTTAAGTTAAAATTAGGGCAACATGGTTAGGTTTATGAATAAGAGATTTGTTCAAGCCATATAAGTTCAAATGTGAGACTCTTAATAGAGTGTATGGACCAGACTTATGTTTCAGGAAAGAAGTAAATGATCCATTAGACTCGAAACAAGCATGAATATTGCTTTTCTAACATACATTTTTTCTTAAAAACACATTGAAATGACACAAATGTCCCATCGATAGTTAACTATTGTTGGGATAAACTAGCTAGAGTTAATTACCGTTGTCCTCAATGGTAGTTAACTACTGTTGACCTAAACGGTATTTTAAGTCAAACAACGGTAGTTAACAATATCTTCCATCGTTCTCTACCTTCCGCTCATAAAATTTGTTGACTCTGTTGTTTGACTCAGTTAGTTGGTCGGGGATGATAGGATCTGGAAGGTAGAGAAGGCTGAAAGTTATTCAATTCAAGGTGTTACCATTTTTATATCAATGAATTTATAGATATCACTCCCCTTTTAGTTGCCATAAGTTGGCAAATTTGGTGCGTAATAGCTCCCGTTTTTATATGGAGGGTGTGCAAAAAGTATCTTCTAAACTAGGCGCAGGATGCAATTTCACTGTTGGAGGTTTGGTGGAAAAATTTGCATTTTCTTTTTCATTGTCCCAACACAATGTGTGTTGTTGACAAACAGTGGTGTTGTGGAAACATGCATTCAATTCCGGCTATGCACAAAAATGGCAATGATGTACTTTTTGAAATTCCACGGCATCGTGAAGACAACCTTTTTGTTGTTTGTTTGGTGATGATATGGAGCATTTCAAAGCAACGCAACAACATGGTTTGTAATAAGAAAGTGCACTTCTCAACAAGTCTGGAATCGAACCATGCATGCTTTAGAAGGTTGATATTTTGCATTTATGTTTGGCCAAGACTTGGGGAAGCAACATATAACATATTACTAGTCAAGTAGTCAACATAAAAAAAAATTTGATATAAATGCAATATTGATGCTTTTGTTTTCTGGTTTCTACCCATCATAACTGGGTGAATATTGATGTGTTTGAGACGGTGGTCCATACTAGCCAAGTAAAATAGACTAAAGCAAAAAATAACATATATAAATATAAATGTAATATTGATGCTTCATTTTTTACTCATCATAATTGTGTGAATGTGGTATGTGTTTGACAGTTGGTAATGCAGTAGACATATTTTCTTGCCAAAATTTAGTGGATTTCTCCACTATGTACGGTTGATGGACGTGATGCCTATGAGCTTCTACTTGCTTTAAAATGAGTTCATGATCTTTTGAAGCCTCTTGATTTATAGTTAGATTTAAAACGTGTTTTAGACCAGTTTAGTCTATAACAATATATAAATGCGGATACACTTTTGAGTTGAATATTTTCTTTCATTTTTATCTTTTATTTAAACTATTTTATCACTTTTACAATGCTATTTAAATTACCAATTAAATAATTTGTTAAATCCGTCAAAATAGAAACAATTCACAACAATAGTAGACACTTTAAAAAAAAATTATTTTGACCTTATATAAAATATGTTGTGTTTTGGAGATAGTTTTTGCTTTCAATTTTACCATTCATTTACATTTTGTATTTTACCATTTTATTGTTCTTTCGTAATAAAAACGGAAAGACGGACATATTAGTATCATCTTAACTCTAGTAATAATTATGTCAAATATATCATGTAGTCATTTAAGTTTAACGTTTGTATCAAATTAGTTCTTTTAGTTTTTTAGTTTCAAATTGATTCTTATTGTTAGTAAAAATGAACAAGCTAGTCCTTAATTTTCTTATTTTTACGTAATAAATTGATCCTTCAAGTCATAAAATATTTACTATGTTTCTCCTTTTTTTTATCCATCTTTATTGTAAAGTGATTAAATGACTATTTATTATTGAGGTGGGATGCTCAAAAAAATTTATGAAATCAAATATGATTACTTACTTACATTTTCTTCGAGTTATAAAGTTCGTCAAAAACATTATAAATCAAGTATCGAATGATTTTTTTTCAAACCAATACAAAATAATGCATCTAATGAACCATAACTAGTTTTAAAAAAGGTGAATTTGGGCCATCAACTTAGCAATAAACGTCTACGTAAATATTTTTTAATTGTGTTAGATGAAAATAGGATAATGATGTATAATACTTCGTCCCCTGTATATAAGACCCTTTTGCCAAAATCACGGGAATTAAGAAAGTGAATATTTGTATTAAAATTATTTGTAATCACTATTGTTTTTATAATTTTATCTTTAAAAAAGAGTTAGTTTATGTTTTCATCTTAAAATTATATCAACTTTCTTAAGTCATCATATGCTCATTTTGCTCATAATTTAAGCATGGATATAGTAAATTCGAGAACGAAGTAAATGGAAAAACTAAATCGAATTGAAAGTTGTACAATTGAAGTGAAGACCTTAATATGGATATTCTGAAAGTACAATTGAAGTGAGACTTGAATTTATCTGACAACAACATTCAATACCCAGTAGTAACTAGTAAGGCAGCTAGCATCCCAAATATTTCACGTATTCCGAGTTTCCCATTAATGTCTCAAATTTACTCCGAGCCGCGTCACCAGCAACAACTTTCCCAACTTCACCTGATAGTATACAATGCAATCCCCACCACCACCAAAACTTTCTACAACAATTCAATACCCAAATTTTCTATAGTAATGTTATTTGAAGAATAAAATTTATTTTTCTCCGGTTTAATTATTAACAAAAATAGATAAAAAAATTTGTTATATTTGATTCAAATTTTGAATCAAATTCATCAACCATTTTTGACATACTTTAGTGTGTGTAACAAACTCACGGTATATTTTTAAATGTTACCAGTAGTACAGTAGTACTAATACAAGTAAGTTTTGGTAAGTGACGTAGTGCAATTCTGCCACATTCTCACCATAATCCTACATTCATTAATCTATAATAAATAGACATAATCCATGATTCAAAACTGAGTTTTATTTCTTGGGCATAGGCTGTAAATGTAAATCCGACACTGAAACTAGATTAGTTGGTGAAACAAAATGCCAAGCAAATATGCAGAATATAGCATGTCCTAACAAACCGTTTGGTGGTGAGTTACTTTGGATAATTACGTTTACGTGGAATCCTGGTTCAGTCACTTGACACCTTTGACAAACATATATAGAGCCAAGAGAGACCCTTTCACCATATCAAAATGGATGATTACGTTTCAACTTCCATAGGATTTTAATCCATTGGTTCCAAATCAAAGTGCCATTGAAAAATAATGTTGATGTACTGTTTTTAACACTTTTTTTATTACCAATTCAACCCTTGGCATTATTATTCTATCATTTTATTGCTAATTAATTAATAGTATATGAATATGATATGATGTATGTTGTATTAAACAGGCAATAATTTATTAAGTAAACATTCTGCACTATTCTACAGCTGAATTGTTTTTTTAAGAAGCAAATAGAAAACTCTACCAGGTAATACACGTGATATTATTGGCTACTATGTACAATGAATTTTTTTTCTTCACAAATCCATCACAACAAGTGTGATTTAATTTTTTTGAACAAGACAAGTGTGATTTAATTACATAGCACACTGTCGCTACCTACATAATTTTCAATAAATCTGGAATTAAAATGTGGACAAAATTGTTTTGCCATGTCATGCTTCGCTATACACACAAGTCTCACTTGAATTATTCATTGACTTGATATAGCATCACCCAAAACAAAAATCATATTTAGTCAATTATTTTTGTAAATTAACAAACAATGTTAACAGATCCAAAGTTTTGTTAAAAAATAGATACAAAGTTTTGTCATATTGAACACTACTATCTTACACATGTAAATTACATGTAATACTTCAATTTTGTTTGTTCAAAATTCAAACTATTACATAATGTACCTACGTGTAATTAAATGTCCATGTCCATTTTTTCATAAGATTGATTAATTTGCACTCCCCAGTCCCCACGTCATGCAGCTCCTTGAATACCTACCTGGGCACTGATTCTGAATCTGATTTATTATGAGTGGCATTTAAGTAAATATAATCACATCTAAGTCCAAAAAGTAACAAAAGTAGTAGTAATAGTTTCCTTTCGCTTTTGTAATATCCGTTGGTGAAAGTTGAAACTTCGTTTTTCTCAATATTCTTTCTTCTCTTCTTTTCTTTTTCTTTTCCTTTCTCTTTTCCTTTTCTTTCTTCTTTGTTTCTTCATTAGAATTTTCTCACCAACCAAACATTCTAACATTTTCACTTCTAATTCCACCGGAGCTACAACAGCAATGGCACCTTCCGCCAATTCCTCCGGCGGTGCTGTGCCGTTGCTAACCACCTCCATCGTAGGTCTCAAATTCTACATCTTAGTCCTCATTTTGGTCGCAATCGTAGTCACAATCATTCTCATCACCGTTCTCTGCATTCGCCGGAACAGAACCTCAAAGAAAAGCAAAATGCGGCGAGTGAAGCATAGTTCCGGAACAATTCCACTCGTTTCTAAGGAGATCGTGGAGGTGATCAAGATCGAACACGTTGAAGGTGATGAATCGTCAAGGATGAAGAAGCAAGTGGAGTGTGAGATCGAAGAGAGTAGTAGTGTGTCGGTGGAGTCACCGTCGCCGTCGGCGAACATAGGGTGGGGTCGATGGTATAGTTTGAAGGAATTGGAGAATGCAACGGATGGATTTGCAGAAGGGAGCGTGATCGGAGAAGGAGGGTATGGAATTGTATACAGAGGAATTCTTCAAGATGGTTCTATTGTTGCTGTCAAGAATCTTCTCAACAATAAGTATGTTGTTACTATTTTTTTTTTTTGGTTACATGTGTTGTTACTAATTAAATCACATTTTTCATTTTCATTCTTATAGAGTAAATTGTTTTATCTTGACCAAAAAAAAAAAGAGTAAATTGTTTTATCTATAGTAATAATTTAATTGTCTCCCATTCTTATAGATGCCAGGGACTACTAGACTAAAATGGAATTTTACTCTAAACTCTATGGTTAATTTGTTATTGAGTTAATCATTGGTTTACTTGTTAAATATGATATGACCAGAATCAGTTACTAAAATAATAGTATGGTGTTTAGGAATAGTTTTTTGAGGGAATAGGAAATTTCTTTACTTTTTTTTTTCTTTTAAAATAAGGTGTTTTCCTTTTTGAGCCGGACTCGGTAATTTTACCTTTCTCTTTATCTACTTTCACTTTTAGTTTATTTAATTCGTGATTTTTTTTTTATATATTTTTTTTAAAATAAATTCGTGATTTTTTTATAGCTCAACTTTATTTTAGAGGCATATTGATATTGTCTTACTCCCTAGAAAAGCTTTAGTCTAAATAAATTTAAGGGAAATGCTAACCATCGAGGGCATTGGTTAAGGATATGAAAAAAGTTAATGCATTGAAATTGTGTAATTAATTTATAAAAAGTCAAAAACAGTTTCCTCTATGGTAATAATTTTCTATTTTGGTATGTTTAACCAGTGCTCCGGGGCACCCGTTAGCATGACATAACAGGGATTTATTACCATAAAAGGTAGCTGCTTTCGACATTATTATCAATTAATTACACAATTTTAATACATTAACTACTATATAATTTTCTTTTTAGTATCCTTAATCAGTGCCTTGAGGGCATCCGTTAGCATTTCCCTTTAAAAAATATTCATTGAGATAATAATAATGGCATAAGAATGAAGTAGTTAATTAAAAAATGTCATACGAATGAAGTAGTTAAAAAATCAAGAATTTCTACTTGTGTTACTTCATTAATTCACTTGAAAATTGAGCATGCGAGGGTGCAAACAGTTGAAATCTCCATTAAGATATATTGCAAGATATCCAAACTAAGAAGAAATTGAGCATTTTCATTTTGCACACAAGTTTGCTCTGCAATACTATATCAAGATGTTATGTTTTACCTCTAAATGTTGATAACTTTGCTCTGCCATGGTATGCTGAAAATCATGTGCATTATTGTACTAATTAGAGGTCAAGCAGAGAAAGAGTTTAAAGTGGAAGTTGAAGCCATTGGAAAAGTGAGGCATAAGAATTTGGTTGGGTTAGTTGGATATTGTGCAGAAGGTGCTAAAAGGTAAGTATTATGTTTATTACATGACTGTTATTCTTTTGATTTAAGTTTTTCAAACAAAGAAACTTCTTATAAATTTTGTCTCAAGTTATTTCGTGGACTATACAGGATGCTTGTTTACGAATATGTTGACAATGGAAATTTAGAGCAGTGGCTGCATGGTGATGTAGGACCTGTTAGCCCCTTGACTTGGGATATACGAATGAAGATTGCTGTTGGGACTGCAAAAGGGTGTGTTTATTGAGTTCTTTGCACATTTTATCAAGTTTATATCTTAAATTATCGGTATTAGTGTATCACCCATGTTACCTTCACATGCATTTCTTACTTATTTTGAGAGGATGCATTTATAATACTTGTCAACTGAGATATTGACTATATGTTTTTATAACAACTGGAATAAGTATTTTATGCCTTATCATGCTCCAATAGAAAAACAATAATAAACAAAGCCTTAATTGGTTTCTGAGACCAATTAAACTATGTCATAACATCCTATCATGAATCCTATCCAATGCCATACTGTTATGATGCTTCATTGTTGTGGAATTTCCATTAACTTATATGTTTTTTCAGAATATTAATTAACTTTTCTACATCATGAAACAGGCTAGCCTATTTGCACGAAGGCTTAGAACCCAAAGTTGTCCACCGAGACGTAAAATCAAGCAACATTCTTTTAGACAAAAAATGGCATGCCAAAGTATCAGACTTTGGACTGGCCAAGCTCTTAGGGTCTGGGAAAAGCTATGTGACAACGCGTGTAATGGGGACATTTGGGTTAGTTCTTTCTTTTCCTGGCCTCAATTATTTTGTAATAATCTCTTTACTGTATATGAGTGATATTTTACTCTATTATTTCTTCCCACAAACAATTTTTCTGCAGATATGTTTCACCTGAGTATGCAAGCACGGGTATGCTTAACGAGGGCAGCGATGTGTATAGTTTTGGGATTCTACTCATGGAGCTAGTTACAGGAAGAAGTCCCATTGATTATTCTAGAGCACCTGCAGAGGTGAATCCAGGATTTCTTTACAGCATTCCATGGAATTGTAAGAAGTCTTACGTCTCTTTTTGTTTGATTTGCTTCAGATGAACTTGGTTGATTGGTTTAAGGGAATGGTAGCAAGTCGTCGCGGTGAGGAGCTAGTTGATCCTTTGATTGAGATTCAGCCTTCTCCAAGATCTTTGAAGCGAGCTTTACTGGTTTGTCTTCGCTGTATAGATTTGGATGCCAATAAGCGACCAAAGATGGGTCAAATTGTTCATATGCTTGAGGCAGATGATTTTCCCTTCCGTTCTGTAAGCCTTACGTTTCAGCCTCTCCATATTATAAGAAAATACATAAGTTACGCACACATGCTTAGTTTTGAAACTATATGCTACATTCTAATCTAGGTAACTCATTGGCCATTGCCATAATTTTTGTTGATCCTTTAAGTCCACAGAAAATAGAAGGAAAAATTAACTTCTTAGTTGTGCCCTGACATACATGTTTGTGCTCAGTACATAAAGTACATGTGCTCATTAGTTAAAGTATATGCCATGTTCAACTACACCAGTTTCTAATACTATGAAAAATTTAAAATATTATTATCTACACCACATCTTTGGCAGGATACTCAGTAAAATATTTCTTTATATGATTTTGTTTCCTTGTTGATAGGAACTTCGAACTAGAGAGAAAGATCCTGTTCCCTCTCAAGTAGACCTTTCCAAAAAGGTTCCGTATCCAACAAGACATGTGGAGCCCGAAAATAAAGCGAGCTGGAGATGATTGTTAGTTGCAATGACCATGGCAGCCTTGGATTGCGAATTACTAGTTCTAATGAAGTTCAACTTTTGTTATATGATCAGAAGCCATTGTGCATATCTTATATTACCATGTAGTTAACGGTTATTTTTCATTAGGTCTTAACATATTTTGTTTGCATTATCTTGTGAATAAACAAGCCCTGTAAATATTTATCTCTCACGATATATCAATTTTATTAGTCTGCATAAGATGATATTTCTGCAATATTGCTTGTATTATTTATTCATAGATTTTATTCTTTGTACTTTATATTTGGCTGGGAAGATTTAGGGTCTTTTCTTTCTTAGGCGCTCTTCCTTCGACTGTGTTGTAAAATATTGTACACCAATGCTTCAAATCACAAACAAACCAACCACAACCGATAACTTGAACAATGCCGGAAACATATATAATCAGAAACCATGAATCTAGAGCACAAACCACAAGAGTTAGAGAACAACTATGATGAATATCGATAAATTTAAGCTTCATATTAACAAGTAAGTAATCACTCTTAGCAACGATCAAACAAATATCTCATTTCACCTAAGCCCAATACCTCATCAAACAAGCTTCTTCACAAAGGCCATCGATCATCACATCATATCATATAGTAATTATCATTTGTAATAAACTATTCATATTTTGCTTGGTTTGCCTTCGTGATAAAGGGACAATAATCACAATATGTCATATGATACGAACCCAAGAAATGAAAAAGAGAAAAAACTAGCGCAGTGTTTGTTAGGTTCAAAGGAGAAAGGTTTTAACAAAATATTATATTTGAGTTATAGTTGAGAAGGTGAGGGATTTAAAAACTAGTTTACTTTTTATACATCCATTATAACCATGTTACATTTTAGGTATGGATATTTTAGGCAAAAACCCACGATTTATAGACAAGAATTCATGATTTTATTGGACCGGTTTTTTCGATAGTCAACAATAAATCATAGTCACGCATTTTCAGACATCGATGATCGTTCAATCTTGATCAGATAGTCCAAATTCAAACTCATTATTTTAAATAAAAAATTAAAAATCAAATATATCTGACGGCCCGTATCATAACTTCCTAAATGCCGGTTTCGACTGATTGCAGAAAACCAGATTATGATTTATTTACCTTTTCTTCTTAACCACATGAAGACTTGTGGTAAATGATTCTTTTTAGGACAAAACTTAGGTACAATTCCTTAGGTGCTTTTCGTATGGTTCTAACTAAAAATACACATTTTTTTGGATATAACAAACTTATTTTTTGATATAACGAACTTTGAGAAAATTATGGATTTAAGGAAATCATGGTAAATTTAGTTAAGAGTCATACGAAAAGCACCTAAGAAATTGTACCTAAGTTTTGTCCTTATTTTTATATAATGACATATCAACAATTTTGTGTCTTATTTTTCTCATGTTGTTCCAAGATATGAGTATTTTTAAATAATTCATCGGTTTAGTCTTTAAATTATTTCTCTTCAATTTAGTCCTTAAATATATGAAATGTGTCAATTTAGTCTTTGGTACTAAAATGTTAACATGACTTCGAGTATCAAATATTTAATTTTCATATCTATGCATACAAGATCTTTAAAGCAATTAATGGACGAAAATTTCACTTAAAATCTATTATTTTTAACAAAACTTCATAAAATATTAAAAAAAATCTGATAGATAGACAAAAAAAATAAAAAATTCTTACCTTGATATGCAAGAAAAGATATATTTTGTAATTTTTTGAATTTAGACGAAAGAAAAATACAACTAAATAAAACAATAAAGAAATTAAAGTATAATAGAAAGTAAAAATATACTAAATTGGTGATTTTTAAATATTTTTAGGATTAAATTAACAGGTTTTTAAACGTTAAGTTGAAGTACCTGTTATCCTTTAAAAAAAATCATTTGAGAAAAAAAATCATGGTCTAGAGAATATTAGTGGTTACAAATCATAGTCTAGAAAGTGGTGTATTAGATTGTGATTTCATAAGTTTTTTTTTTGGGTTTAGTAGCTAAGTGGCTAAAGCTCACACAATTTTATTGTGGAGAAGTGAAATATCTGGGGTTCGAACCCCGGCCCCTGCATATAATATGTAATATCCTACCAACTGAGCTAAGCTCACGGGGATAATTTCATAAGATTTTAAAAGACAATTTTATTATAAAAAAGTCTTGTATTAACTCAAGAATTCTATAAAATATTATTCAATTAAGATAATCAAGACTTTTTTTTCAAATGCAACGAAATCCGTTGGTATTCAATAAGATTTCTCACAATCTATAAAATACACTTTGGTATTAAAATTTGAGAAATGCTAACAAGTGGGATACTTAACGTTTAAAGAATAAATTTTATCTTGGAAATGATGAATTCAATGTATTGAAACTTTTAAAAGTAACTTTTTCTACTTAAAATTTATCAATTATTTTCATTTTTGTATCCTTGACAAGACCCATAAATTTGTTAGCAAGAACCTTAAATTTTTTTTATAAATTTTGATGAATTCTTTTACAGAGTCGATTTTGCGAAACTTTTTTAGTTGAAACTGTGAACACAATACTTAATCAACAATCTCAGAAAATTTGTAAGACTCTAGCAATTTTATTTTCTGTGCTGTCCAATGAGATTCATTTTCTCATTAGTTTCCAGAGTAAAGTCGTTTGTTACTTTTGCCCTAGGCGTAGAAAACTTCCAGTCTATATAGTTAGAGCTACCTTCACCATAATAATGGTGGATTGTGAGGCTTCAGTTAATTTCATTCTCGGAAAATTTTATCTATTTGTTCAATTTATTAGTTCTACTTCAAACTAATTTTTTTTAGGACGACTCTATGTATATATAAAACTATTTTTAACATGTAATACTTGCCTTCAAAGTCTCTTATAAGTTAGAAATGAATTTCAGGGCAGACCCATAGCCTGTCGAGGCTGGGCTAGGCCACCGGCCCTCAAAATTTTAGGGGCCCATTATAATTTTTTAAAAATATTACACCACAAAATATAAGTTATATATTAACAACGTCCATTATTAAACAAACGCGCCACTGTGGTCCAGTGGTATAATACTCTGTATTTTGTTGCTAGATCCCTGGTACAAAACTTATCATGCTTACTTTTTGATAATAATTATGTTAGTCAATTTATTTTTTTGGTTACATTGCTTTAGTTTTTTTGGCCCCATAAATTTATTCCGGTCTTAATTAAAACAAAGGAAACCCTATATAAAAACGTTATAATTTCTTTTTGAAGGGATAAAAATGTTATAATTGTTCCTTAAAAAAACGTTATAATTGTTGTAATATAATCGACTTTTTTTTTATATAAATTTTGGATTTTATTTATAATGTACATTTTTTTTTGTTTTTTTGACTTTTATCAGAGGGTTAATGTAACACCCCGTTTCCCCAAAACAACATAATAATATTAAAACAATCAGAGTTCAACAATAACGGGCATGTCACACTACTTTTCAAAATTTGTTAAATAGAATATAAAACTATTTAACTTCAA
>Ga0099826_10002451_pt1 | contig 11971 bp, 6 predicted proteins | sample Mtrugardesep15_FD_76830 | JGI IMG/M metagenome (GOLD analysis project Ga0099826, IMG submission 76830) | Root nodule microbial communities of legume samples collected from California, USA - M. trunc garden sep15 | ecosystem: Host-associated > Plants > Roots > Nodule | place: USA: California...
ATATATATATATATATATATATATATATATATATATATATATATATTAGATTCATTCAATAAACGATGTATATGGTATATATTATAAGTATATACGTCATTTATTGAATAGACCTAAAATATAAATTATTTTTGCTTATAATAAGTGATCGGATGTATTTGGCAAAATTTGAAAGTAAAAAAGGATAATTATGAATTACCGACATTCCAACTGTTTGTTGGCTCGCCAACAAAACAACATATGACTGTTGTTAGGCACATAATCCAGGGCAACAAGTTAGTTTTATGATCTTCCTTCAAGAACGCTCTCAACTGATCATATCATCGCCTCACGTAGTTTTAGTTAAGAACGCTCTCAACTGATCATCATGTACTTTGCAAAAGTGAGAGGTTAGCACGCATTTAGTGATTGTATCTGGAGTTGGTGTGAGGGTACAAGCCATGATCATTGTATTTGATAGTTCAATTTTGTCCCATCTGTCCCTTTTTGTGAAACCTTACATAATAAGTTGACTTGTATTAGTCATCCAATCATCCTCTAATACTTCTTATGTATCAGTAATAGAGACAATAGTATGAGACTTGGCCTAAATTTTACTATGGTTTATGTTTCTACAAGCAGAGATTGATTGGCAACATACAGTTTATAAAAATGAATGATAATGTACTTGTGCATTTCTACCCGATAAGATATTTGAATGCAACAAAAGTATTCATTTCTACTGCCACTCTTGATCTTGTCCTGATATCGAGAGTCACCAACCATTTAGAAAACAATGGTTCATGCATCCCAAGAAGACCATGATAGAAAAATGATGGAAATATTTGGCTAAACCAAACAATCACTACCTATCACCAAAACAGAAATACATCATGAACCATTTCATAATTACAAACACTTAAGCTTATGCAGCAGCAGCATCAACTTTGCCTCTCATCAAACTCCCAAAAGAATCCCCACGAACAGTAGCGGATTCTATTATTATTATCTCAGACTGATTGAAGCAGTATATAGGAGCCTGCCAATGTGAATCCTCAAGCACTGCTCCAACCTCAAATGTCATCACATGACCAGTATATCCTCCATCTGTTAAAATTACCACTATATCAAACTTTACTTCACTTCACAGCAACAATAACAATATTATAATCTCATTCAATATCTTGGTTGATAAACTAATAACTAATCAGCTCGATCGGTTATAGCATAAACGTTTTTCATATAATAAGTTATTTCTAATTACTAGAAATATAAGAAAAATAGATTCATATAAGCTAATATCATCATGAACATGACATAAGTAGTTTCTATAAACACTCCCAAAATGTATGACAAGATAAGATTAAATAGCCCAAGAGTGATATTAGAAAGACAAAACCAAACCTGAGTAGAAGAACCACTTAACAGGTCTACGAGTGATAACATCTTCATAGTACACAATGAAATCCACTTTCGTCCAAACATTACAAAGGAAATTATCAACATATTCTTGGCCTAAATACGTAGCACCGTCAAGAAAATTAGGACGGAGAATACCAACAGGAAAGTGGACGACCTTACAGCGGCGGTCGGAGGGATGGAGAGTGTAGACGAAGGAGGTACCGTTAGTCCATTCAAGGTCGTAATCGACAACATCATTGAGTTGATTTTGGATGATGTTGAAGTTTCGACCGTTGGGCCAGTCATACCATAAGTCCAATTTCTGCAGGACTCCGCTCTTGTTCATAAACATTGAGGCATGGAACTGCTCCGGCCAAACAGCCGGAATTGGCTCAGCCGTGGAATATGAAGGTGAGAAAGAGAAGAGAATGACACATAGTAATAACGTAGATAGCTGTTCTATTGTAGAGGCCATGGCTGCTCTAAGTTTCATCACAACAAGTCATTTATGGAAATGAAAAGATAAGAGTTTGATGAATGTGAGGTGGAAACTCCATTTTATTCTTCTAAAACAAGTTTTTTATTTATTCATTTCTTGTCCCTTTTTTTTTATTTAAAAAATACTTAATTTCATCTGCCATTTTGATTTACCAATTTTTTTTGGATTTAATCTGGGCATTTTAAATTATTACTATTTAAAAACAATCTCTTAGGTACTAACAAGCAAATTGGAAGTGATTCTGCAGTCAATTCATTATGCACAACCGATACTTTCCACACAACAGAGCATATTAATTTACGGGTGCTATACACACAAGCCAGCCATTTCACGCATTAGATGGACGTGTTCATGAGGTATTCCGAGATTATTTCTACTTATAATCAATCAATCAATCACTAGATTAACATTTTCACCAATATGCTTGTAAGACTTTTAGCAATTCAGTTCATTATTTCCTAAAAGTAAAAGATAGCTGAGCTGACAAAATTTGATTTGAGTTTGGATGAAAACCAGAATGCATTCATCCCTACAAGATGGTGATGGAAAATTGTTGCTAACATTTGGCTAAACTAAACAATCATTCGGAAATACATTAGGCGGCATATACAGTTTGAACCATTTCATAATTAACAACTCTTATGCAGCAGCCACATCGAGTTTGCCTCTCATCAAACTTCCAAAAGAATCGCCACGAACAGCAGCAGATTCTAACATATTCTCGGTCTGATTGAAGCAGTATACAGGAGCCTGCCAATTTGCATCCTCAAGTACTGCTCCAACCTCAAATGTCATCACATGAGCAGTGTATCCTGCATTATTTACCAGTATATCAAACCTTAATTCATTTCACAGCAATGAACAACATTTCAAACAATAGTAATATCATAAATTTATTCTCATTCATTCAATCTCTTGATAATGATAAACTAATAAGTCCAAGGACTCATACACAAGTGATTATGTATAAGTTTTTTCTATTACAAAAAATAAAATCAAATAGTTTTTTTACTGACAAATTGTTATCATATAAGCTATAAGCTACATGTAATAAGCTGTTTCTATAAACTCTTACAAAAAAGATCACAAATAATTCAAAATCCAAACAGTAACTAGGAGTGATATTAGAAAGAAAGAACTAAACAAACCTGTGTAGAAGATCCACTTAACAGGCCTTCGAGTTACAACATCTTCATAATACACAATGAAATCAACTTTCTCCCAAACATTACATAGGAAATTATCAACTTGTTCTTGACCTAAATAGGTAGCACCGTCAAGCCAATTAGGACGGAGAATGCCAACCTCAACGTGGAGAACCTTGCAGTGGCGATCAGAGGGGTGGAGAGTGTACACGAAGGAGGTGCCGTTGGTCCATTCGAGGTCGTAATCGACAACATCATTGAGTTGATCTTGGATGATGTTGAAGTTGCGACCGTTAGGCCAGTCGTACCATAAATCCAATTTCTGTAGGGATCCGCTTCTGTTCATGAATAGTACGGAATGAAACTGCTCTGGCCAAGCTGCCGGAACTGGCTCCGCCGTTGAGAGAGAGAAGAGAACGACGGAGAGTAGTACCGTTACTGTAAAGATGTTTTCTATTGCAGAGGCCATTGCTGCTTTCAACAAACACACACGAAAAATACTCAATAGATAAGAACTTGATGAATGTTAGGTGAAAATTTCATTTTGGGTTTGGGACCACTCTCTCAAGATTTGTCCACTGTGAAACCACGTGTCACTTTTCTGTTTCTTTGTTTGGATTACTCATAACAGCGTAGAGTTTCTCCCTAACCCAACAATAATGGAAACATAATAGAAGGTTTCAAAGTTAAAAGTGAAGTTTTAGTTTTGGTTTAAGATTTGTTGGAGATTTATCTTAAGAGGAAAACAAAAGATATTAATAAGTGGAATTGGATCAAATAGTTTGTTGGTAAATAAAGTGCCTTCTCAAGTGGAGATTTATAGTTGATTGATTTAAAGTCATTAACCCATCAGCAAGCTAGTGTGAGAGACCTTTATAAACTTCAGAGTTGTATCTTTGATATGGTAGCTCATCCGTTTCTTCTCAATACTATGAATTAAAGCAGGTTTGAAATTGAAAGTAAAATATAAGAAAAGAGTTTTAAAAAAAAAACATACAATGATACATTTTCCAAGAGAAGTAAACACATTTAGTTTGTTATAAATCCAGAAATGATGCAGGGATGGCTCTAGACTGTTACTCCATTGAGTGTAAACCCTGGAGGGGAGAAGAATATTCAGACCATTTCTTTCTTTATTTTATCGTTAGTTTCTTTACATTCTGCTTTCTTAGACGATTCTTGCAATGAACAAAGGATCGTCCGTCCCCCTTTGATTTTCATTGATGACGAATCCCCAAACAATATGCCAATAATCAAAAAATAGATTACAGATAAGAGTTAAGATTCAAGTCAAAATCTTCAAAGTTTAGACCCCTTTCACTTATATCTATCTAGTAGTAGCTAATACAAACCTTAAAGAAACATTTACTGATACTATTATTTTAGTTACTTATAGTGAGAAAAAAGGTAAACCCGATTCTATTCTTTGCCATAGATAGACAAAAAAAATACTCAATCTCAAGCTATTGATTTCCAGATGCAGGACCATCCCGCCCTTTCTTAATATCATCCCAACCTCTTACCCATGGTTGGCCAAGTGTTGCTCTAGTTTCAGGAGCAGAATGGCTGTCAAGGTTTTTCATAACTTTTTCCCACAATGCAGCAAAGACCTATGCAATAACAGATGAGATGATTGATTGGCATGAGAATTATACCCCCAAACAAAACAAAATCAACCAGCTAAAATAATCGGAATTTAATTATCTGATCAATAATATGAAACTCACTGGGTTTACATTAACTGATTCTGGGGGTTGCTCCTGTCCCGATATCCACTTCCATAAATCTGGATTTTCCTGAAGACCAGAAATAGAATTTTGAACTGACTTAAGTTAACCAACAGAACAGACTGAAACCATAGCCACCAGTTTCATAATTCTCTTCAGTAAGTGGTATGGGTGTGCAAGACTTCCAAAGTATTGGATACATGGGGGATACGTTATTTGGCTTCATAGTACTTTCTAATATACTAATTGATGCGCTATAAATAAATTAGTACAAACAATAAAGTACTCGATGAAAAATATATAATATCTTCAATAGGGAATTACTTGAAATTTAAAAGACAAAAATAAGAGTCTGGACATAAACATAAAACACTGGTATTGAAAATAACTTAAAAAGTTAAACATAATTTGCTAACAACAAAAACTAAATTTTTATGCATTTTCCTCTCTAGCCAACAACTCCTCTCATTGTATTTCTTTGATCTTTCACATCATTGATTAATTCCAAGATCATATCTTGTAGAAGATTCTTCTAAATAAGTGTCGTCAGTAATCCATATCACATATTTTGAACGAGTCGTCCTTGTAGCTATAAGAAAACTGTGACCAAAAACAATTATTTCCTTGAGTGTAAACCAACATGTCCGCTCTTGCAAAATTAAATTTGTCCATCATTACATTGTAAATATAAGAATAAGTGCTCCAAGTTTTTTCCTAATAGAAGAGTTGCTTATTGGTTGAGATTGCATTTTTTTGCCATCTCTCTTTGGAAGTCTTAAATTCATATGTTGACTATCAATCAATAGAACTCATGGTTACAATATACAGTTGAGCCGGAAGACATTGCATAAATTTCTTTTTTTGTGTGAACATGACAAATTGATATCTGAAAAGTGTGTGTTCCGCTTCGTATATTTTTTCAAAGACTTGTGTGCAGTGTTCATTCCTTATACCGATTTCTAGCTATAACTCGTAAAACTAGCGTCGCAAGATAACTTGTGTCATAAAGTCGAGGGATCAATGCCAAAACAAGACAATAATTAGTAGGTAATGTTTTCCATTTCAGAGTAACAATATGTATATTTGTCTCTTTTAATCATTTCTCGACTTCCCCAATCATCAAATTCATTATCTCATAAATTTTTTAGCTTTTACCATCAACAAATTTAATCAACATGTAATTTGTTTTATTATCTTAATCACATTTTCAACTTCAACCCGGTAATTCTTAATGTCAATTGTTACAACAACAAAATCCCTCATTTTGTATATGTTTCTATCTCCTTGCTTAACTCATTCTTTCACAGTATTCAACATGGTTGTAGTTGCAAGAGCTTCTTGATACCAAGAAGCCTCTTAGGTATATTATAATGAGGCAAATCTGATTTTTGCAACCGTCACAATTCAAGTTTTGGATTGGCTCTAAAAATGGCTGAAGATCAATTATGTTTACTTATGTACTTAACTGTGGTTTTTCCCTACGAGGGATGAAATGTTATAGTGAAGTACATAATTAATCATAGTCAATCTTTAGCCATTTTTAGAGCAAATCACAAACATGAATTGTTAAAAGTAGCAAAGACTATGTTTGTCTTGCATTATATCATATTTAAGCTGCTTCTGGTGTATTGAGAAGGTTTTGCAACTATTGTTGTGTTGCATACTTGTAAAACAATGGATTACTTAAGAAGAAGGAAACACAAGAAAAATGAGGTTTTGTTGCAAAAACAATTGGCAAGGGGAATATTTGGGAGGAAGTTGAAATGTGGCTAATATAATAAAACCAATTTACATGTTGATTAAGTTTGTTAATGGTGAAGACTTAAAAATGGGAGAATTTTATGAGAAAATGAATATAATGTTTGGAGAAGCACGATAAATTATGAAAAGAAACAAGTATGCAGATTGTTACTCTCAAATAAAAAATATTATCACTACAAGATGACCAAAGCGAATTATGCTACTAATTATTGTTTTGTTTTGCTTTGACCCCTCGACTTTATGATACGTGTTATCTTGCGACACTAGTTTTGGGAGCTATAGCTAGAAATCATATAATGAAGATGACACTGCACTATGCAAGCCTTTGAAAAAAATATATTAAAATGAAGAGAAACAAAAACTTCAAAGCTATCAGTTTGACATGTTTCACACAAAAAAATGGAATATATGCAACTCAATTAGAGGTTGTAACCATGAGTTCTATTGATTGGTGGTCAACATATGGATTTAAAACTCTTGAGTTAGCCAAGTTGGCAGAAAAATATTATCTAAACCAATAAGTAGTTCTTCTATTGAGAGTACTTACACTTATATCTAAAATGTAAATGTGAACAAGCTGCGTTTGTTTCCGCTTTAAAAAAATAAATAGATTTTGTGTCAAAAGAATCTAGAGATTTTTTTTTAGAGATTTTTAAAAAAATTTGAAGTTATTTGTGTTTGCCTACTATCCATAAAAATCCTTTTTTTTTTAAATGAGTTCTAACATGCACATGTGTTATCTCCTTTTGTTGAAAAAAAATAGATTTTGAGAAAAGCTAATCCTAATAGCTTTTCATTTTAGGGTCAAAATAGATTTTTTTGATAAAATGATTTTTCTAAAAATTTTAAACAAATACTTAAAAATGAAAAAAGTGGTTTTTTTTATGGAAAAGATATATTTTTTTTGAAAAAAATCTGAAACAAACGGACCCTTAATTGAGCTACAACAACAACAACAACCCTGGATCCAACTCAATTGAGCTAGAGCGGACAAATTGGTTTATATTCACTCAAATATCCGCCAACAATCGCGATTTTCTAATAGCTACAAGCATTACTATTCGATACTAGCAAAGCCCCAACATAAACAATCACATCATCAATTCATGTCACCAATGAAATCCAAATAGACTAACAAACAAATAGAGAAATGACATAGAAAAAGTTAAAGGGTCATAAAATAATAATCAGTATAATGTGAAGATGTAGAAAAATTACCAAGTCGAGGACATGAATGAGAGCTTTAATACGGTTTTGATCCAATTGATGGATATTATCCTCTACCCATTTGCCAAGAACCAAGTCCAGCTCCAGAAACCCACGTTGTTTGCTTCTATATAATAACCTATTAGCATTGAGAAATCAAACAAATAAAGAACGTTAAACACAATCAAAATGGGGGGAAAAAAATCAAAATTAAAAAGAGGAGAACCTGTTAAATAAGCGCCTTTTGGATTCTTCGTTAGATAAATCAATTTCGGGTGATTGAGATTGGGAGGTGAATGGGGCAAAAAGAGGCCTGAAACGGAGAAGGGGTTTTGTGGAAGAAGTGACGGTGCTTTTGTTAGAGTTGATGATGAGTCTGTGGACATTGATAACAGCTTTTCTTATAGTCGCCATTAGAGAATTTCAATTTGACTAATTTTATTGTTTTCTGTGTGCTATTTGGGTGGGAGTGGTTCTCTATGAATTTGTTCAAGAAATGGGTGATGCTTTGATTACGGAGCAATTCTCCTGGGGAAAAATATAGATGAGCTACAACAAAAAATGCTCTCTCCGATCGATCTTAAATAATAGAAGGTTTAATGTGTCTAAAGGATAATATCAACTAAATACATTATTTATATATTATTTATTAAATGAGTTAAAAAAGAAAATCTCAGGGTTTAAATACCGACCACCAACAAAAAAAAAAGGAGCATGAAGAAATAATTCAATAGTCAAGATTATCTAGGATTTCTTAGATAGTCGATGACAATTACAAATGAGACTCATGTTATTAATCCATATGTTTAAGTTTGTAGACTCTAACCGGTAAAGTTAGAGATGTCCATTGTTAAGTTTTTTTTAGGGGTCTAATTGTTAAATATTTTGGCAAATTCTACAGTACACTCATAAATTTGAGTATATTGGTACACCAAATCAATAAATTAATAAATATGTTATTTTTTTAAGAGAAAAATTATTTTCTATCATCTATAATTAAATCTTATTTACCAAAAATGAAAACAAAATAAAATTTAATTTTTATGAACTTTTAGTACTCATAATAGAGAATTTTGATTATGTTTTACAATAAAATGTAAAAAAAATTAGTATGATTTTTATAAACAATGAAATGATGTTTTTTCTTATGAAATGACATTTTCTAAAATATAAATATCAACAAATAGCTCGTTGTTCCATAAAAATAATAGTTAATTTAATGATTTTTGAAGTAGAAGTATCAACACATCTTAATTTGCTGGTGTACCATAGAAATTCTTTGTTAAGTTACATTTGGAGGTTGAGAAACGGAATCATTTTCATGGAGAAGTCGGTAAACTGTAATAGGTTGATTTATCTTATTCTTAAGGATGACAATAGGTCATATTGGTCTACAAGGATCTAGGACCTAGCAACGAAAGATCATGTTAGATTAGACTTTTTTCTTTAATTAAAAAGGTTTACGATTTTTAGAAGCTTATTTAGCTGAAAAGGTTAATCCACGTGTTATTATTCAAAAAGCTTCTTAAGTTTATTAGGTCGACTTTTTTAAATAAATATGAATGATATTATTTATTAGGGTCATGTTAACAAAAAAAGAAAGTTTTAAATTGGCACCGGTTAAGAAAACCAAAAAAAGAAAGTTTTAAATTGAAAAATACATTTTGTTGACTTTTAATGGATTGACAACACAATTTCCAATACAGTACATACTATATTTGCTTCTTAACCAGTGCTCCGGGGGCACCGTTTATCATTTTCCTTTATATTATATTTTGTACTTTGAATTAAAATATAAATTTGTTAACTTTTCAATAATTTAAGCTTATCATTATACGTCAATTTTCTGCATATATAAATGTATTATTATAAACTATAATTGAAATACTACAATATATAGTCAAAATCCTTAAAAACTCATTGATTATCAAAAGAGAGTTTAAGCTAGTTGATCCAGTAGTTCGCTAGCCTATTTAAACTTATATCACATTGCTTGTTTAAATATGTTCATAAGATATAGTTTTTAATCATGCTAGCAGAGCGTATCAGGCTTTCAGAAGGTCAAACTCAACCCTTGTATTTTCTTAACTTTTTGAAATTGGTCTCTGTCGTTAGTTTCTATCAAAAAAAGCATTGTTGGCTAATAGACGCAGACGTGGCACTTGATGAGATGGCAACCGATCTTAGTAAATGGACTAGAACCAAATACGCATGTTTACATAGGGATGAAATTAAAAAACGTAGTCATCAAATTTTAAAATTTAAAACCCAACCTTTCCACATTCTTCCTCTCTATGTTCTTTCTCTCTTTTTCATTCCTTCGCGGTCCAGCCTCTCATATCTTGCACCCTAAAAGCAAAAACCTATTTCCTTTAACAATATCTTCTCATTCCATTTGTCGATCATCATCAAAGATGATAGACAGTTTCGGCTTAAAAGTTTTGTTTTATTTATTTGTACAATATACTAAAATTTTCATTATAAATTGTTCAACTCATGTTTGACATGAATTCACATCCTTACCCCAAACTTTTTTTTTGGTTGAAAAAGGCAAAATGCATTGAAAACCTCTGAGCTAGGAACAAAGCCAAAATCTTGCCACACACTTCTAAACATATTTACTTCAATGTTGCAATGAAAAAATAATGACACCAGTCTATATCTATAAATTAAATGAATATAATGGTCTAAAAATTACAAGTCTAAGTTTTTCCATCCATAGTTGTCTAAGACAGCTAACCTAACAATGTTGCTGCTTAATCATAGTGATGCTTCTCAATAAGAACATGAAATTGTTCACTTGGCTACATAATAAAAAGAACAAACCACTAATTGGAATGCATAAGCATTAGTCCACACAAGTAGAAAAGCATCTCAATGTTTTACAGTATTATTGGTAATTGACTTTTGTGAATGATGATGACTAGAATGCTTGGTTGCATGATGATTATCAGTTCCAGATTTCGGTGTCCATGGGACTGAGTTATGATTGTCAGTTCCAGATTTTGGTTTTCTTGGGAATGAATTTGAGGAGTGCAATGCTTCCAATGCAGCTAGAACATTTACCATGGTTAGTCTATGTTTAGGATCAGTATTAAGACACTTTAGAACAAGTGCAGCTGCAGCTTGAGCTCCTTTCTTTGAGTATTGACTGCCTAACTTTGTATCCATGATTCTCAATATTCTTCTGCTGTCACTCAGGAAAGGCATTGCCCAATCAACCAACGTTTCTTCCGTGTATACCTGACTATCATCTTCGACTACACGCCGTCCTGTTAGTAACTCCAACAAGACGATGCCAAAACTGTATACATCACTCCTCAGTGTTAAAGGAAATGAGAGGTTGTATATCATCTTTGATGATGATTGACACATGGAATGAGAAGACATTGTTGAAGAAAATGGATTTTTGCTTTTAGGGCGTAAGCGATGAGAGGTTGGGCAGGGAATGAATGAAGAAGAGAGAAAGAGCATAGAGAGGAAGAAGGTGGAAAGATTGGATTTTAAATTTCAAAATTTGATGATTACGTTTTTTAATTTCATCCTTATGTAAATATGCGTTTTTGGTTTTAGTCCTTCTACTAAGACCAGTTGTCATCTCATCAAGTGTCACGTCTGCGTCCGTTAGCCAGCAATGCTTTTTTGACGGAAACTAACGGCATGGACCAATTTCAAAAAGTTAAGAAAATACAAGGGTTGTTTCGCAACAAAAAAAGAAGCAGGGACTAAAACCAAAAACACACCAACTTACGTGGACCTTTTACATATTTAAGTCTTAATTATTTATGCAGTCCGGAAAAAAAAACTGTCGAAAAAAAATTGTGATGCCATTGAGGTCAACATTGCAATTCTTTAGACATCATTGTCACAAAATATTGAGACCAGCATTCTCTTTTGATGATTAAGGATAAAAAAAATATTTTCTTCAGTTATAGTGAAGCTCCAATAATGAATAATGAACTTACAATAAAAATAAAAGTCTTATAACATGATATGGTATGAAAAACTCTTCAACTTGCTAGGGAACACTTGATGACATCAAACTTTCAAGTGATGATCACCAATGTGCCTCAAATACCTCTCCATACATAATCCATGTGTCACACTAATGGACCATTAATTTGACCATCGATCATTATAGGCTTAATTGAATCTTTTGTCCTCTAACTTATTTGTTGTTTTCAATTTGGTCCCATAACTCTAAATTTTTCCTTTTCGGTCCCTCAAATATACCCCCGTCAGTCAAATTGATC
>Ga0099826_10002452_pt1 | contig 11965 bp, 9 predicted proteins | sample Mtrugardesep15_FD_76830 | JGI IMG/M metagenome (GOLD analysis project Ga0099826, IMG submission 76830) | Root nodule microbial communities of legume samples collected from California, USA - M. trunc garden sep15 | ecosystem: Host-associated > Plants > Roots > Nodule | place: USA: California...
ATTTTGCAATTAAATTATAATTCTAATAGAATTTGGCAAAGATGGCTATAAAGAAATAACATGATTTTATGCACGAGTTCTAGCAAACATTTCACTCACAAGTTCTCTCTTTGTTAGTGGACTTTTCTGGCTATCTCATAAAGCTTGACGCCTTGACCCCAACTATCCCAAATGTAATCTGGCCTTAATGCCTTATCTATCCCACATTCAGTCTAACCCCAGCAACGCCAAATTCAAATCAGTCCCGGTTGTCCTAACTTGGTGATAAACTTAATTGGAATTCATACAAGCTAGTAGCCTCCAAATGTGAATTGCACCATAGGTGATTCCTCCCATCATCAATGAGTCATCCTCTAATGAATTGTCCATGGTTGTGGCACACTACTCCCAGATTCAATTTCATTATTTTAACTGCCGTAAATTTTCTTGAAGTTTAAGGCTTGCTAATTTATTTATTTTGTTGGTTGCTAAAGGCTTCCTAATGTTGTTCTTGGTGGATTTGGGGAATTCCAGTTCTCACTGTATAGCAGCTTGCTAGGAAATTTCAACTAATTATCATTCTAGCAAGTCTTTTCTTCCGTAGTTACACAACATCCCAACCAGGTCTTCACATTGTGATCATTTGAACCATCTAGTTGAGTTGTCTTTCCAACAATGCCTGTCTCTAATACATCTCCAACTTCCATTAGTTACCCGCACATATTATATATTTATTTTAACAGTTTATTATTTGTAATAAGCTTAACGCTTAATGAACTTTGGCTTGAGCGGGTGTGTTAGAATATACGAAAACTATCCCATAATCTTGAGAAATTAAGAATATCTTGGATAACCTTTCAGGATTGGCATTCATATTTCTTTATGTTTCACGATTAGTTTCCTAATTTAATTAGGATAAGGAGTATAGAATTATCATGATTAGTTTTTTTGTTGAAGGTTGGGAGTCTAGAATTAGCATGATTAAGGTGTGATGCTTAGGTTTTCTAATTATTACTAATGGAACCCTTTTATCTAAAACTCGCAACTTCAGTAAAAACAGAGTGAAAACAATGTAGCATTTTAATAGCTACTAATAAAACCATATCATTTAAGAACGAATATAAAAAACAAACCAAACACACCATTACTGTCAAGACACTTACTCTTTTGATTTCATTACAAATTAGAAAAGTAAGACTAACCTGTTGCTAGTAGAAACTCGCTGGGGTGAAAATCTATACACTGGATCTGGCCCTCATGAGACTTGAAATCGTGCAAGAGTTTTCCCGCAGTCAGATCCCACAACTACAAATTGTATACATTATTATAATTTATGTCAAGTTTAAGGGAAACACTCATTCACAAGTGAAGTGACAGTACAACCATATCACAATCCGTTTAAATATTAAGATAATATATTACATTTTATGCACCAAGTAAATGACGGATGACCCAAGTATAGGATTTCAAGAAGTCACGTACCAGTGTCAATAAAGATTAGATAACTCATTTAAAAACATTATGATTTGTAACAGAGGGGTCTGTTTTAACCCAAAAAAAAAGTAAGAATTGAAATTGATTGGATATAGAGAAAGCTAACAACGCGATGAGGGTGAGAACAATATATCTTCCACAACAAGGGGGGTAAAATATATTTGTAAAAAACAGACTTTAGAATGTAGTAAGGCTGTTCAATAGACATGGCTGTTCAATCGACATGCCAAGAAAAGAAACAGCCATTAGTCAAACACCAATTAGAGGCCAGTAAATAGAAACCTATCCTAAAGAAGGCTTGTGGCAAAAGATTAAAAATAAATGCAAGCATTCCCCGCCAAGCAAATCCACCAAATGATTATATAGACAGCATGCAGTCTTAAGCCTATTTATTATTGGCAAACCTCTTATAAAGAGCTGAGCAATGTTGAGGGAGAAGGTCCAAAGAAACTTTTTTTGTTTGGAATATGAAAGGTGAAGTGATAGGCTTCAACAAAACCATTCTCTACTCCCCTAGAGGGCAGCTAACTCAAATCCACAAACAAACCTATGGAGAAAAGGAAAGGAGAAGGAAAGTCATCTTGCCTAGCTTACAAGAATTAGACTCCCATCCACTCACTCCATGAAAATGACTTGACAGAGTTTCAGGTGTAATAACAATATAGAAGAGTGGGAGAATTCAAGATAAGAGTGTTTGAGAGGAATCGTAAATGAATACTCTGATTCTGGTGAGCTACAATACAGCTTATATAGTAACTATGCTGGCCTGCTGACTCGGCACATTATTTTGTGCAAGAGTGGCCATGTCAATCAATAATGACTTAGCCTAGCTATACTCTGATAGATCTAACTACCTGGCAGCTACAGATTCAACTGATCTGTAACTCACACCATGTATACATAAACACTACATGTATTCAGAAAGGAAAAATATATAGTGATACAAATTCTTTCAAGTCTCTCCTCTTATTTTCTAGCGCTTTCCCTCATTGCCTCACCTAGTCACCTGCTTATGATTATTATCGTCGCCTTTGAATTTCCTTTGTCTTTGGAGGGCATCCATCATCGTCATGAATAAATCTTGATGCGCATTTTTGTTTCATTCAAATGTCTTCATTGTATCCTCCCCAACAGGACATCCAACAGTTCTTAATTTTGATTATTTGAGACAGCATTATTACTTTTTCTTTTTTAGTTACTATACAATAATAAATACTATTTCAGTATTTCTTGGAAACTTTCACATAGTGTTGAAGGGTGACTCTTAAGAAAGTGGGTTTCAGCAACCAGATAATAGAGAAGTGCAAATATATTTATGTCAATTGATTACAGCAGCCTTGTTATGGAATCTGACTCCACTAATATCATGAAAAAGGAAAGTAATTCTAACCTTCACAGTATTGTCTTCTCCACCTGACACAACCCACCGTCCATCTGGGGTAAACCGAATTGCATTCACCCCTCGAGTGTGACCCTTGTATGTATGAATACAACCCTTCTTTCTGATGTCCCATATCTTAAGATTGGTGTCCAGAGAACCAGATGCAAAGAATTCTCCAAAAGGATGGAAGTCTACTGATGTACAGTTGGATCTATGACCAGTAAGAGTACGAACAACTACCAAAGAAACATAGCAAGTCATCAGTTTGAGCAAAAAAGTCGTGGTAAAAAAACTGAATAAGTTTTATGAGACTACTCAGATCTCTTTTCATCAGTGTCGTTAAAGGAAATGGCAAGCAACAACATACTCTTTGCCTCCTCTAAGTCCCAAAGTTTAATAGTACCACTTGCAGCTCCAGCAGCTACCAACACTTCAGACGAATCAAAGTTTACAGAGTCTATACCACTTGAGTGTCCTGACAAACTCTGCAAAAGGTGAAACACTACTGAAAATAATTGCATAAAAATATATTCCCTCTAGTCACTATACCAACAAAAGTATGTAAAAAGATAATATCAGTATCATTCCTTATTATCTCAAGAAACAAAAACTCAAATGCATAATAGCATATTGTAAGAAACCAATCACTTCTAAAATCCAAGGGGACACTCTGGCATTGGTTTCAAGTATTGTAAACTCATTCCATCAGGAATAATATTCCTGGGTATATATAAATTTATAATAATGGGATTCCTATTCCTAGGTATTTTTTTATTAAAAAAACAAGTGTTTGCCAAACTTTTATAACATTCCCAAGGTATAAGGTGGTTATAGGAATTAAAAATAAATTTATACCTAAATTTTATTCCCACCTCATGTAAATCTATTTTCACACCCACTCACTTGGGAATGTTTTCATAGGAATGTAGACACTATTTTTCTCCTAAGAATCTTTTATGCTTACGAATAATTTTTTGTAAACTTGTCGCAGACTTGGGAATACATATTCCTTACCCATATATTCTGAGGAATGTGTTTAGTTTAATTGAAGGAAGAAAAAAAAACACATCCCAATACTTAAGCATTGGGTACCAGTATCAACTTAAAGGTCCAAGGTTCAATCTCACTGGGCCTGGGCAGGGTAGGATTTATAGAAAGGGACTAGCACCCCTGTAGTGTTTTTCATTGATTGAAAAATAGCAGAATCCTAATTCTTTGAACTTCTAAGAGAGGAAATTTTCATACTTCTTAAACTAAACACCTAGGAGAAGCCAAAAAGGCAACGGAACAAGGAGAACATTTTAGCCTTGATTTTCTTTACATGTTTACATTTCATTCCAGGCCCCAATCAACTGCACAAAACCATAGCAGTGCATAATCATAATAACTTGCAAACCTACTTTCTCTCTAAACATAAAAACTGAATGATCTCAAATTGCTCAAAGTTCATAGCACATGCCCGCATCTAATAAGATATAATTATTAGTTTAAAGAATGTAGTCCCCAGATGGACACATATCAGGTGGAAGATACACTATACGAACAGAGGTAAAAAGCAAAAAATATCACTGCCTAAGATTGATCTTGTGTAAAAGAAATAGGAATGCAGATGATATGACTAACACATTCAATATGAGTGAACTCAATTCAATGCTACCTTGAAAAGTTCTCATGATAAACAATCCAAACACCACATTTCTCTTCAATCCTATGTTGTCAATAGCGAATTGTGGCACGATTGCAGTGGGGTGGTGCAGAACTGTGGCTAGCCACCCCCAGACAGAATACAGTTGCTGCAATTGCAGTTGCATTTGTACTTTGCACCTCAGATTCAAATTGTGTTTTGGGATAGTGGCGCTGCTACAGGAGTGTGATAGGGTTAGGGGTTTAAAAACATAGATTCCCTTAAAATTTAGTCATTACTCATTACATGGCCATTTTTCGGTTTTCTCATACGATAAAAAAATCTGGTATACTTATTCTCTTCAGTGTAGGCCATAAACATGCTTTCCCCTCTCTTCCTTTCACTTTCCCATCTGTCCTCTGTCAGTTCCCCTCTTCTGCCTGTGAACCAGCCATTGTAGTAACAGCCCCACCTTCGCGAGCGATCGTCGTCTCCGACGACCAGCATCTCATCCTCTTCACATAACCAGAGCTATGACAACTCCTACTCCTTCTTGACCATCATCAACCAGTGGCTCCACTGGGTTCTTGTGCGCACAATATTTAAATCAAGCAGTATAATATTGTTATTGATGAGAACTTGTATTTGAGTTTTGGTGTTAAGTTACTTTGAGCAATAGAAGCTTAACTTGTTTGTTTCCTTGAATTTCGATGGTATTTACATGTATGCTTTGCTCAAGACTTGTGACCTTTTATATCTAACTAGGTATATTTTATAGATTTTGAGTAATGTGTTTCACTTTGCAGCAACTATATGTTCATTAGTATTAATTGTGTAGTATGCCCAAAATAATCAAATAGCAGTCATTCTATAACCCCACAATCTCATTTCTGGAGTTGGCCACTCTGCAAATCCTCGGATTGACAACATAGTTTCAAGTTTCAACCACCATTTACTACACAAGTTAGCTTCCAACGACACCAAATGTAAAAGAGGGCAAGAAACCCCATAATAATATAAGGAAAATCAAAAGCATATGTAGAATCAATGACATTGGGTTCTTTTATTTTTATTTTTATTTTTTTGTCTCGAGGCCTAGTTGGCAAAACACACATGCTAAGTCCAGAGAAGTGGGGAATTGCCGATCCAAACCCCTGCCACAGCATGTCCTATGTCGCTGCAGCCTTTTACATCTGAGTTGTACTTAAAAGACATTCCTCACAGTTTTCTCTCATCCCAATTTAGTCTCTTACTACAAAATACTACCCAAATTAGTCCTCATACAGAGTAAAAATTAGTTTGACTCATTATCACAGACAGAGATACTAATTTGTCCCCAATTTGAAAATGTTAAATGACTAATTTGGTATTAATTTGTTTGTCGGTAACAAAATGGGTATTGACTCTAAAAGTAGCAATTAGAATAAAAATTTAAAAAAGATGAGGAGAGGAGAGGAGAAGAGAGGAAAACTAACCAGGATAGCATTAGGTTTACCAATAGCCCAAAGATTAACCTTGTGATCTTCCCCACCGGTAACAAGAACCCTACTTGATTTTCTACCAATCTTAAGACAATTCACAGCAGAAGCATGTGCCACAAATTCCTCTATACATAACACGTCAAGGACAACCAATAATAATTAAAACAAAAAAAACTAGAAGAAGCAAATGAAGGATACGTAGTTTGTAAGCGCGTTTGGTAGTCATTGCAGTCTGTTTGAGAAAGTGAAAACCCTAGAAAACATTCGATTTCACTTCAACAGATCTAAGATTTTCAGATCCAATTAGTGTCTGTGAATTGTTGATCCTGAAAAATTTGGAGTAAATGCGTTGCGTAATAGATCAAAATGGAGAAAGAATATAAAATTTGAAAATGAAACAGAAACACTAACTTGTAGTAGCAGTAGTAGTAGTAGTTACGGTGAAGCGAGCGAGCGAGAGAGAGAGAGAGAGGGTTTGTTGCTTCGGAGTTGCAGATTTCGTAAAGCAAAGTGCAGTGTGTTGGAGTGAAGCGTAATGCCAGTGAGTGAGGGTTGAATTTCGCCGTCAATCCAACGGCGGTCACCGGAGGATCTGAGAATTCAGAGAGAGTAAAAAGGCGCTTTCACGATCTATGACTGTTCATCAGTAATGATAATGCTTCATTGCTTATGTTCAAATTAATATCTCATGGTGGGAAGGAAGGTTCAAAATGTAAAAATTCTCAAATCAAAACTTTGTAAAAATATCTGAAAGCTACTCTGCGTTACCTTTTTTTTATTTATTTATTATTTATTTTTTTGAATTTTTTTTATTATATTTTTTAATAAGACTTACTATAATAATATATATGAAAAATATTGTCCTAAGGTAAATTATCAAATCTTTGGTTTTGTAGTTCACTCTTAAATAAATCTCTGACTTTATGAATATTTTACAAAAAAAAAAACTCTGACTCTTTTAAATTTTAGTCATACTAGTCATTCAAAAAATATGTTAGTGACTAGTAGGGCGAACAAAATTTCATTTTTCGCTCGAAACTGTGATAATGAAATCGAGTCAGGCGGTGTGAAACAGGTCGGCGGGTCACGCGGACTCAAAAGAACAGTTTGTTATGGATAGTTACGGGTCAGTTCAGACCGTGTTTATTGGCCCAACGGTAACCAATACTAACCGACCCAATATATATTGTTATTATTTATAATTATATTATATAATATAATGTGTTGGCCTAGCAGCTGCACAATCTCTCAGTAACCACACCAATTCCTCAACCGCCACACATAGACTCTTCCTCTTCTTCATTCGCTCATGTCTCCACTGTTTCTTTCACCTTTGCCTTGTTCCTCCGTTCCTGATCACTTTATTCTGGTGACCTTCACTATTAATCATTCACATTATTTATTACCCTAGCAATGCTCAAACCTTGATCTAGGCAATGACTTGGTGAACATATATGCTGAACTTTCTTCGGACACAACTTTCTCAACTATAATCTCTTCTCATTCAATCATGTCTCTGATAAAGTGCAAGTGAATGTCAATGTATTTTCCCCTCACATGATACACTTGATGATTCATCAAATGAATGACGCTTTTGTTATCATAGTGCATCTTCACGCATACTTGAGTCACTCCTAACTCAACAGTTGTAGCTTTCAACCACATGGCTTCCTTCATCCCTTCAACAGGGACAATGTACTCCGCTTGAGTTGTAAATAAAGCCATCATGGGTTGTTGATTTGTCTTCCAACTGATAATCGTGCCATAGAGAGAAAACACGAAAGATGATATCGATTTTCTTGTGTTCACAATGTCTGCGTAGTACGCATCTACGTACCCCTCTAAAGCGTCTTCATCTTGAGCTGCTCTCGTGTACTTCAAACCATCCTTCAAATACTCGTACAAATATCTCAAAACCCAATTTCAAAGCTTGCCACTGAACAATTATCGAATTTGTATTAAACCAACTTACTATGTTAACTGTGTAAACTAAGTTTGGTCGACTACAAAGAATACCATACATAATGTCGCCCAATCCTGCTTGCATAAAGAGTACTCTACATCATTTTTTTTCATCCTAAAATCGAGGACATTGCTTAATGGGCAGTTTAAGTGATAGCCCAGAGGAGTGCTAACAAATTTAGAGTTTGACAATCTAAAACGTTCCACCACCTTCTTCAAATAACTTAATTGAGATAAGAAAAGTTATTATTTGTCACGATCCCTCATGATATCAAGGGAATGCATAACTTTTGCTTGGCTTTTTTCACCTCCAGATTTACCCTTGACATAATTTTTTTTATAAGAATGTTATAATGTTGGTGTCATTAAAAAAGATAAAAAAAAAATATTATATTTGATATATTATATGTACCATTGAAGAAGACAAGTATAATTTATTACGATATAAAAGTGCAATATATATATATATATATATATATATATTTTCTTTAAGAGGATTTATAACTATAATTTTAATCACAATTTCTTAAAAATTATTGTTCGTAATTTATATGCATTAATGCAATAAAAGGGAGCAGATAGATTGGTACAAAGTGTTCGTCTAAACGCTAGTCATAATGATAATACGGGTATAAAAAATTATATTTTACTTTTAATTTAAAAATTTAAGTGTTAAATATTTTTTTTGACAAGGTTTAAGTGTTAAAGATGTTATTTAAAGAAAGAAAAAAATTGGTATATTATTAAATTTAAATGGAATAAACAATTTTTAGTATTAATTAAGTAAATCATACATAATTGATTCTCCTTCATGCATTTCAGTCACAAAGAACACCACACACAAAAAATGTAACTAACATTGTATCTTATAAAGGAATGCACTATCTATTTTTTCATGTATTCAAAATGACTTTTAGAACCACAATATCATGTGAAAATGAATATTACGAGGATCGTGTGTATGGTAAGGGCGTTAAAGCCATTACGTTTGGCCCTATAAGTCACATTACATAATATGGACTAAGGACAATGCTATCCATTTCATGTCATTTTGATTCATTTTCATATGCATAGTATTAATTTTCTTATTATTATATTTTACTTTATTATTGTTGTCGTTATAGTTGTTGTCGTTTTCATTATCTTATTTTAGTTGATAGTTATCAAGTTTGCTATATTATTATGCAACAACAAAAATCATTCATTCTTTGTTTTCATCTTTTATTTATTTTTCTTATATGTAGACCCAAAGATGAAGGGGGACTTGCCATCAGAGATCCTTATACGATAAATAATGCTGCTCTGCTAAATCTCACATGGAGGCTGCTTACATCTCAGGATCAGTGGGTTCAACTGTGTAGGAAAAGATTCCTGTCTGATGGAAAGCCAAAAGGTCACTACGTTTACTCATCTGTCTGGACTGGATTAAAAAACTGGGTGGATGTTGTGTATCAACACTCAACCTAGACAATAGGAGACGGCAAAAATGTGTACTTTTGGAAAGATAGATGGTTGGACCGGCCTATAGTGGAAACTTGGGATATCCCTGCTACTTTACATAGTGAGTTGAAATTAAAATGCTTGTAGTTGATTATATTGTTGAGGGGGAATGGAATTTGCCTAACTACTTCCAACTTAAAGACAGCAATCTTACAAGCAACATATTACAAATTACCCTGCCTATAAAATCTTCCCATGATGAGCTTCATTGGACTGTAAGATAGCAAAATGCCTGTGTTTCTCATTGATCTGAATAGAATATATAAAATGTCTGGTCAACTTGCTAATTATGATACAACTTATTTACAGGGAACAAATAATAGCCAATAATGACCGAATATTCTATTCTATTAATTTTATTAAATATAATATTCTATCATGGACTTCATCCGTTGATGGAATCCTGACCAATAAACTTGCTTACCTCTTTGTAGCAGGTTCTAGGTTGAAGGTCCCTTGGCACAAGGTGGTTTGAAACACATATATACCTCCCACCAGAGCCTACATATGTTGGCGTTTTCTGCATAATAAGTTGCCTACATATGACAATTTGAGGAAAAGAGGCTGCTATGTTGTTTCTACCCGAAACATTTAGAGACATCAGAGCATATTTTTCTGCAATGTCAGGGCACTTCTCAGATATGGGATTGGCTCAGTCAGGGCATCTCCCAACAGCTTGATCTCTCATATTGTCAGAACCTTTTAATGAGCAGAATTGGAGGTGGAAGCCAACTGGTAAACCGGATTCTGCAATCAGTCATGATTCATGCCATATGGTGCATTTGGTTAGAAAGGAATCAGAGATACTTTAATGGAAAAGCGCTCACATGGGTACTGTTATTAATAAAATCATCTCTGAAGTTCGACTCAGTTTTGATTTGGTTTTGGCTCATGGCTCTACAGCCATGCATGATTTAAGAGTGTCACAACTGTTCGGAATACCTGTTAAGATCAAAAGCATTCAGCCTCCCCAATACTCTCGTCGGCTGCCTCCAGATGTTGGTTGGGTTAAGGTAAACTGTGACGGCTCCTATTTTGGTACTAACCCAAATGGTTCCATTGGGTTTGTTCTCAGGGACTCTCAAGCTAATTTTGTGGGAGCCATGGTTCAAAACATAGGTTATACCACTCCCATTGAAGCTGAGTTTTGCGCCTGCATGATGGCTATGGAGAAAGCTAAGGAATTGCAGCTTACTCATTTGTGGATAGAAACAGACTCTCTCATTGTTGTCAAGGCTTTCTGCACTTCGAATGGGGTCCCTTGGAGACTGCAAGCTAGACAGAGAAATTGTCTTATGTATGTTCTGCAGACATATAACTAGTAAATACACTCATGTTAATGGATGTTGTAACCTGATTGTTGATGCCCTTGCCAAAAATGGGCAAAGTCTTGCTTTTAATTCTTTTCAATGGTGGGATTCCCCCTCCTTTGTTTTACCTCTTCTGTATAGTGACTATTTAGGACATTCTGTATGAGCCTTGTGGCTTGATTTGTACGCTTTGGTACAGTCCATTTCCTGTGTTTAATGCATTCACCACTTTGATAAAAAAAAACTCTTAGTTATATGTTTTGAATTTTTTTTATTTTGAAAACATTCATACCTCTTTTTTTCCAATTAGAAATATTTATTTTTTATATTATTTAGGAACAAACAAGAGTATTTATTAGGTGATTTTCACATGGTTTTTAAATAAACTACCCTTGATTTCCTCAAATCGATAATTTTTACAAAGTTTATTATAGTCACGTAAAATGTATTTTTAGTTAAAAACCATACGAAAAATTCATATAGAAATACACATAAGTTTTTTCCTAGTTTTTATTATTATAATTGGGAAAATTATATTTATATTAACTCTATGGAGTAGTGAAGTTTCCCATTTTGCGCGTTCAAACGGATCTCTTGTACTCCCATACCCATTTTAGTGTTACTATTAAATAAGCATCTCATCTTTTCAACCCATTGTCTTTAAAAATAAGCATTTCATCTTTTCAACCAATTGTCTTAAAAAAATTCTAAAAATAATTTAGTATCATGACATTTCAATAAAATTCATTTATATTAATACATTTTAGTAAGTAGCCTCTATGGAAAATGAAAAGAGCTTGCAAGGCCACCATTTTCTACCTGCACGTAATTCTTTTACTTCATAAAGGGGCTGTTTATTTAGCTTGATAATAAATAGACGAAACATCCACAATTGTTGGCGTTAATAAGTTTTAATATTTTGTTGAGAGAATAAGTTTAAAATTATTATAAATAATTATTCATAATAATGATAGTAATACGGGTGTCAAAAAAGTAATTTAATAATCTTTAGAAGTTTACGTCAAAACAAAGTTTAAATTATTCAATAATTAAATTGAAGTATTTTTATAGCACATGTATATCGATTATCCATTTTTATAACTATTGTGAAATACTGCGTCTATAATAGTTTGCCTTTTTTGAACTAGATGAAAAATAGGGTGGCATTTAAGGTTGTGCACCATGCACAAGTTCCCTTTTGATGGACAGGTGGCAGTTTGTACATGTTGTTTTA
>Ga0099826_10002453_pt1 | contig 11965 bp, 6 predicted proteins | sample Mtrugardesep15_FD_76830 | JGI IMG/M metagenome (GOLD analysis project Ga0099826, IMG submission 76830) | Root nodule microbial communities of legume samples collected from California, USA - M. trunc garden sep15 | ecosystem: Host-associated > Plants > Roots > Nodule | place: USA: California...
AATAAGGGGACCATATTTGAATAGGTGCATATTAGATGGACCTAACAATAGATACATTCATTACATATTTACTCAGAAAAGGTTTTTCATCTCTGCATTCTATGGACATAACTATAAATATATTCATTACATATTTATCCGATCTAGCTACTGCCACTCTGTAACACTCGAATGAACTCCTTTCCTCGCAATCAGCTCCTGCTCCTATTATAGTATACCAGCTACAATTCCAGTCATAACTCATCATCAAGAATGGTGGACATCAGCAGCCCTTGCACGAAATCAAACCTTCGGGTCTTCTCTACTCGATCCTCATCTGACATCTGTACTTGTGGTTTTCTGTAACCATAGCTACTGTCATCAGACTACATGTTTTGGACTAAATACCAAATAACATTAAAAGAAAAAACTTTGAAGCTGAGTGAGTGATAAGATGCTCAAAAATAAATGATCTATTACAGTTCAAGTCACATGAAAACTAGACATTACTCCTAAGGATACAACATTTCATCATTTAGTTATCTCAAAAGTGTCCACAAACCTAATCACATATATGCAGAGTAAATAGCCAGCACATGCATTCAGTACTATACTTTTATATAGAAGAGTTAAGTAATCTGTATATCGATGGTGTAAATAATATTCAATCATGTTTCACTGCCTTGTCAAAGTGTTCAATAGATTTTAAAATATATTATTACGACATGATAGTGTGAAGTTATTATACCCTACAAAAAACACCTACAACTTAGCATTCATTTCTAAAAGCTAAGGAAATCTCAATCTAACAATAGTATCCACATACATACCTTTCCACGAAATCATCTTTTGAGCTATCTTTTACTATGGCAGCTTCAATGGAAGAACTAGATTGTTCGCTCACAGCTTCATCACCTAGAACTGGGTTAAAAATAAACGATTGCAGCAAAGTATCAGGTTCGGAATTGGAGGAAGCCGTAGACGAAGAACCTCCAAGAAGAGAATGCAATCCTGCTTCCCTCAACTCTTTTCTAAATAATGTCGAGTTAGTGACTCCTTTCCTCACCCTCCTTTTACGCTGAACGTAAACTTCTGGTTATGGAAAAACATTTACATCTCAAAGCAATCCAAATGAAGAAGTAATCACCAGACACAACAATTTGTTCTATTTAAATTAAATGGATAGAGCGGCAGGGACAACACAATAAGATACCATCTAACAATACTGAATTAACTAGAATAAATAACTGAACACAATTATTCACAAATTCAGCACATTTAAGAGACAAATAAAAGCAAACACATGCTAAACAGAAACATACTGGTTTTCTGATTGATTGTTAAAATACATCATTTCGAAGCTGCTGAACCATTAAAAAGCATACACATTTTTCGCCATGAAACTTCAACGCTTGAAATAAAATTTGCATATTTAATTTTTACTCCAATAACATATATGAATGGTGCAGCAATCAAACCAAAAGAAAAATAAAAAAAAGAACAAAGAAACCAAATTTCAAAAAGGATATTTTAAAAAACTTTGCATGTTGAGTGGTTATATGTGCAACAAGATCCATCCCCACTTTTTGCCCACAAGCAGGACACACCTGAAAGGTATAACCAATGCCATCAATTATCACCATCATCAACATATAAACACCAAAAACAAAGAAACACCAACCATGACAATGGACAAAGACTAAGTAAAACATGCCTCGTTAAAACTAATATGCTTGAACAACACACGCATCATCTTGAACACCAAACAAGATTTGGTAGAACAGAAAAGAGAAAAAAAAAATAAAGTTATCTTTTCAGCACAAAACTACAACTCAGAGAAGAAGAACCCATATATCTATGAAGACAAAATCTTTAGATAAAATATGAACTAACCAAACACTGCATAATGTTAGATAAGTATATAGCTAATCAGAAACGATACTAGCAAAAATGAAACTAACTAACTTAACTATTATGTAACTAACCAAACAACCTATCAAAGTTAAGTAATAAAAAGACCACTCAACACAAACTCATACTACCTTTCCCATATCCGGATTCGTTACTTTTAAGGTGGGAAAGTCAACATGACTTCGTGCCTATCTCTCTCCTATATTGCTCTCTCTCATCTTATCTACTATTTCTCTTACATAAAATACACAAAACTGCACTGAAGTTACAGTGACTTGCCATCAAAGTCACTGAATACCAAGCCTTTTTCCCCTAAAATATAACCACATTTTAAAATAAAATGTTCCAAAACATAAGCACATTTTTTTTAAAAAATTGTTCCAAATTACTAAATACATTTTTTTTTCCATGTATAGCCTTAATTAATACTACCAAGTGTTTGAATGTTAAAAACCAAAATTAAACACATCTTTATTCAAATTGGTATTTGAGGAATACTCATACATACAAATAATAAACAACTAAACAACATACACTACATAATTTTGTTCCTAATCCTAACATATATGAAAAATGTCAAACCTTAAAAATACAATTTTTATCATATACAAATTTTAAAAAATAAATAAAAAAAAGAGTTTTTATGAATACCCACCCCAGTGTTAGCTTGAAGAGGATGTTCTTCATCAATGTGACAACAAAGAGAAACAACATCATAATCTTCAGCACAAAAAGGGCAAAGATATTCAGCCCTTAAATCATCACCACCACCAGGTTCAGCATCATCATTTCCACCTAAAAACAGATCTGAAACAACACCAAAAACAAATCATCACCAACAATTTCAACAAAACTTAATCAAAATTAATAAAAATTATGATGTTTCTTACCGGATCGAGAATAGTAACGGCGTGAAGAGTTAGAGAGACGAGAAGAGATCCATGAATCAGAGTCCATTTTTTGGTGGAAAATTCGGAACCCTAAATTGAAGATAGAGAGTGTGTTGAAGATAACACTGTGTGTGTGTGTGTGTGTCTGAATGTGTTGTTTTTTGTATTAAGAAAGAAATGAGACATGTGGGTGATGTTTTTTAATGACGAAAATGTCCTTTGTTTGTTAACTTACCTTTTCGGTCACTCGTTTTCGCACGCGGTTATCATTATGCTTTATTAAAAGAAAGGTTAAATTAATTTTGAGTAAAATGTTAGCATCTAGCTCTCGTAGCTCAGTTGGTTAGAGCACCCGTTTAGTAAGCGGGAGGTCTTGAGTTCAACTCTCAACGAGAGCATATCATTTTCTTTTTTGTTTCTTCTGAAGATTGTTTTCGTTGTTATGGAATTGTGGCTTTGAAGAACCCAAAACAATAAAGAATTGAAACCAAGATGCCGTTATTTTGACAGATTTTTTTTCTTAGAATAAAATCTCTACTTTCTAAGAAAGTTGGATTGAAGCACAAAGAACAAATGGATACATAAATGATTGTCTTCTAAATTCTAATATTTGATCCAAATGTAGCATTAATCATAGTTTTTTTTAACCCTCCCAATCTTTTGTGGGAGAGAGTTCATCAGAGAGATAAGTAAAGTTTGATCAATATTATTTCTTCAAAAAGTTAAATTCAGGTTCTTTTGATGAAGCTCGTTAACCATTTTAACCAAATTGTTTGGTTATATTATATATATGCCAATTTATGAGATTTTGATGGTCTTTGAGTGAACCTATAATTTGGGCTCTAACTAATAAGTATATGAAAAAATTTAAATTCCTAAAGCGTGAAAATAATGTGTTTGAAAATGATAGTTTTATTACGTTAAGAAATAATCTAATAAAAAAATCAAACTTCATACAAAAAGTATTAAATTTTTAATTTAATATTCAAATGCTCATACAAAAGAATTCATACGTGCATAACTTATGTAGCATTTATAGTTTGGAAAAACTTAGGTATTTAAAAGACGGATCACGAACGAATTTTCCCTTACCTTTGTGCAGCTGTTTTTTTGTTAGGGTTGCAAAATAAATGTTAAATTTCCAAAACAACAAAAAAAAATCTGAAAAGTCAAAATATATTAAAAGACTACTCTAATATTCTCGTGAGCTTAACTCAATTAGTAGGGACAATGCATAAAATATGTAAGGTCTAAGGTTCGAACCCCGACCACCATAAAAAAAAGACTACTCTAACACAAGTGCAAAGAATAGAAAGAAAGAAAAAAAAACATATAGAGAATTTAAATAAATGTACAATCAAACAAAGAATATCACGAAGCTAAGAAGTGTAAACAACCAAGAGGATTAATTCACCAAAAATTAAGATAATAAGAAAACAAGTGGTGTTTGGCCTTAATCCACCATCAAACATGGCTTTTTACCTGATCAATAGTTTGAGATGAGGAATTTTCTTGCGACCAAATAATCTCTTATTACGATGAGACCAAATAATCTAAACACAAGCTAGTTAAATAGCTCTAAAATAATCATTTAATTTCTTTTAAAGTGGAAAAGGTTAACTTAGTTGTTGAGCATAAAGAACAAAATTATTTGAACCATTGAACGAGCTTATAACTTATAGCGGATAACTTATAAGCTTGTTTGACAAAAAAAGCCCCGTTTGGTAATGGTCCTTCACCACGAGCTTATAGCTTATTTCACGAGCTTATAAGCTATTTTTCAGACACTATTTCAAGTAGCGTTTGAGCTTATAGCTTATAGCTTCTCATATTTTCTTTCATTTTTACCCTCATTGATTTATCTAAAATCCAATTCTACCCCTTTATAAGTTGTTTAATATTATGTTTATATGAATTTGAACAAGATCTGAAGAAAGGGTAAGTAAAAGTCAACGTTCTAATCATAAGAGGAATGTCGTTCATAAGCATTTGAAGACCATAAGATTCTGAAGGAATGAAGACTCTGAAAGTTGGAGCCTCTAAAAGTGACGCCAGAAGTTGAAGACTCTAAACAAGTCTGTCGTCTTCTAAAGGAATGTCACTATTGAACTCAGAGTAGTACAATTTGTCTTCTTCTGATCACGTGCAGAAACAAATAAAAAAAATTCAAAAGCAGAAAGAATGTAACAAAACATTCCATTGAAGCAAAGAAATTTCTAATGACTACTCAACGACATTAACCATTTGAGGCAACATCTTAACGTCTCTGATCAAGCTTCTCAATGACTCATTTGATGCACTAACACTCTTCAACAACAACTCTTCGAATCTCTCCTATGTAAAAACCTAAGCAGTTGAAGAAATATAAGACAACACTCTTAATTTTACATGGGTCCTTATCTGTCAAAATCAAATAGCGCACAAAACACTTAGATAAATTCTTACAAACTTTCATATCTTAGAATTTTTTAATTCCCATAGTTGAACTAAACTTTATTGTATTACACATCTGATTGTATATCAAGTGTAAAATCCGATAATTTTTTATTTGATTAAGTTAGATTGTAGAAATATCTTTCTTGTATGACTAAGTACTAAAAATTTATTTCTTGTGTGATTGAGCAATATAAATATCTTTCTTGTTTGATTGAGCAAATAAAGTTTCTTGCTTGTGTGCTTAAGCAATTTGTAATTTGTGAGACTATAGTGAAAGTCTCTTGGAAGTGCAAAGGGATTACACCACTCTCAGTTTATGGGAAGAAGAATTCGTATAATTGTCTTGTGTCATCTTTTTTTTTCTCTCTCTTTATGAATGGATATTGTTTTTTTTAATGGATAAATAAGATTTGATTAGTATAATTATAAATGATACGAAATAAAAAAATTCAGTTAACTATTGATTTAAAAACTGAATACCATAGAAACTGTGGACGATTTTTTTTTGGGTGTAAACCAGGTATCCTCCACGCGCAACTACAGAGACTAATCCTTCGAGCATTGTGGGACCCAAATGGACGGCAGATTCTCCCTAAGAGTTTTAACGCTGCTGCATGCCCAAGGCTAGATTCAAACCTATGACCTTGGTTAAGCTAAAAGAGACCCGTTTCATCTTATCTAAGTGATCTTGGGTGAAACTGTCGACGATTAGGAGTACGTAAATGCAATAATAATTGTTTTTATTGTTCTACCAAATACAGGGCCTTCAATTTAATGGTCCTCTCAAAAAATTTAATGGTAGCACGAATTTAAACATGTCTCATTCAAAATTAATGGTGGACATAATGTCCATATGTGATGATAATTGGAGGGAAGTCTCGTGGGTCTCGTGCAGATAGAATAAAATAATACTAACAATAATAATAAATAAATAAATAAATAATAAGTAAATTATTCCTATAAAACCAAACTATGGTTGAACCTGGAGAGAGATACACTCACACAGAGGGAGGGATAGAAACGTGAATAGTTAATTGACTAGAGAGACTATATTGTTCAACAATGGAAGGTGTTGAAGTTGAACGACCATTGAAACTTTACTTTATTCCGTATCTAGCTTCTGGACATATGATCCCTCTTTTTGACATAGCAATTATGTTTGCATCCCGTGGCCAACACGTCACAGTCATCACCACTCCCTCCAATGTCCAATCCCTTACCAAATCTCTCTCATCCGCCGCTCCCTCCTTCCTTCGCTTTCACACTGTCGACTTCCCCTCCCAACAAGTTGGCCTCCCTGATGGCATTGAATCTATGTCTTCCACCACCGACTCCACCACTTCTAAGAAGATCCACCAGGGCGCAATGCTCCTCCATGGACCCATTGAGGATTTCATGGAGAATGATCCACCGGATTGTATCATCTCCGACGCCGCATACCCATGGGTTAATGACTTGGCCCATAAGTTTCAGATCCCTAACATCACATTTAACGGAATGTGCCTTTTTGCTGTCTCCCTAATGGAAACCCTGAAAACAAACAATTTATTTCATTCTCATACAAATTCTGATTCGGATTCAAGTACCTTTGTCGTTCCAAATTTTCCTCATCATATTACCTTGTGTGGAAAACCGCCAAAGTTAATCATCGCATTCCTAGAAACAATGGTTGAGACAATACTTAAAAGTAAAGCGCTTATCATCAACAACTTCAATGAACTTGATGGACAAGAGTGCATCAAACACTACGAAAAAACCACAGGTCACAAGGTTTGGCATCTTGGTCCAACTTCTCTTATTTGCAGAACCGTTCAAGAGAAATCAGAGAGGGTAAACGAGGGTGTTGTGAATGAACATGAGTGCTTGAGATGGCTCGACTCAAAGAGAGTTAACTCGGTATTGTACATATGTTTTGGAAGCATCAACCATTCGTCTAATAAACAACTATATGAGATGGCGTGCTCGCTAGAAGCAGTGGGTCACCCTTTCATATGGGTTGTTCCGGAGAAGAAAGGGAAAGAAGATGAGAGCGAAGAAGAGAAAGAAATGTGGTTGCCGAAGGGATTTGAAGAGAGAAATATTGGGAAGAATGGTTTGATCATTAAGGGTTGGGCCCCACAAGTTAATATATTGAGCCACCCCGCAGTGGGGGGATTTATGACGCATTGCGGGGGGAACTCAATCGTAGAGGCTGTCAGTATGGGAGTTCCAATGATAACATGGCCAGTTCATGGAGATCAATTCTACAACGAGAAACTAATAACACAAGTTCGAGGAATTGGAGTTGAAATCGGTGCAACAGAATGGTGTACGAGTGGCGTTGCAGAGAGAGAGAAGTTGGTGAGCAAAGATAGCATAGAGAAGGCTGTGAGGAGATTGATGGATGGCGGTGATGAAGCTAAAAATATCAGGCTACGTGCTCGAGAGTTAAGAGAAAAGGCTACACAAGCTATTCAAGAAGGTGGCTCGTCTTATAATAATTTGTTGGCTTTGATTGATGAACTGAAAAGATTGAGAAACCTCAAGCTGTATGATTAATTCAAAGGAGTATTGTCTAGCTTTTTTAAACTTTTCCTAATAACATTGTTGTTTCGTCAAACTGAAATGTGAATGTTATGAGTTTCGTACATGGATTCAAGCGATTCCTTTTATGTTTTTTGGTTTTTGATTCTACAATACATGCGACAAGTACTCTCAAATAAATGAAGCAACAATATAGCTACCCTGACCTCTTCCAACCTTGCAAATGAAACATGGCCCCATGATTTCCACTACTTTCATAATAGCACGCCAAATGCAAGAATCATCAGGCTTAAAATGAGTATGCAGAATATGAGTGTCAGACAAGTATTTGTGCCTAAACATTTGACCCAGAGCTTTTGTGGTTGGTGTAAAATATCCCATACGTGTTTGCCGAGAAGAGAAATGTTCGAGTTCCTGTCTGTACGAATGCCTAAACCCCATGAGATTTTCGCATAGTCAAGAATTTCCAATTCACTCAATGACAATAATTCCTCTCTCATATGCATAAAGGAACAAATAGTAGCATTTATATTTTCACAAATACTAGATGGAAGTCAAAGATTCAACATATAATAAATAGGCATAGTAGTCGCAACACTTTTGGCCAAGGTAACATGTTCTGATCTACTTAGTAAATTCATTTTCCAACCCACTAACCTGCCATTGATCTTGTCTAGGATAAAATTTAACTCAGAATATTGAACTCTACTAGACAACATAGGAAATCCAAGGTACTTACCCAGATGAGAGGTATGGTTGGACTGAAGAAGAGATACACTTGTTTCTTAAATCAATAAATTAATGACCATTTTTATTAAATAAAGAGCTATTTGTCGACTTTATATTTTAGAAAATACCATTCCATAAGAAGAAAAAAAAAACATTATTTCATTGTTTATAAGAACTGTACTAAATATTTTACATTTCATCGTACAATATAACAAATATTCTCTATTATGGGTTACAAAGGCGTATATAGAAATTCATAAAAAGGATGTGCAAAGTTTCGTAGCATTTCAAAGGTGTTTCGATTTATTTTATTTTTTTCAACCAAAACGTGCGAAATTACAATTTTGTTTCGAGTAAACGTATACTCACGGGTTAAATTCTATTCTCAAATTTTGTAGGCATGCTTAAAATGTAATAAGAACCTTCACCATGAAATTTTGGAGTTATTAAACGAGATACGAAATAATTATGAATTGTTTAAAAAATTCATAATTATGGGGAATAAAAACTCATAATAAATATGTCCCTAGTCGGAAAAATCTAATTGTATGTGTAAAGCCATGTTTAACATCCTAAAGATTAAGGGTGAGAATAGGCTAGGCCGAACTAGGCTTTGCAAGGCCTAGCCCTGGCCTGCCACACTTTTTTAAAGCTTAAGCTTGGCCCGCGGCCTATCATAGGTCTACTTTTTAGGCCTGAGTCTGATCTTCTGAAAGCCTGATACAACCTGCTAGCCTGTTTAAAAGTTTGTATCTTATGAACATCTTTAAATAAGCAATGTGAACTAAGTTTAAATATACTAGCGAACAAATAGTTCAATTAAATTAAACTCTCTTTTGATAATCAACATGAGGTTTTAGGGAACAAATAGTTTATAATTATACATTTATATATGAAAAAAAATTAATGTATACTAATAAGTTTAAATTACTGAAAAAGTTAACAAATTTATATTTTAATTCAAAGTGCAAAATATAATACAATAATAAATAAAATTATTCATATTTACTTAAATAGGCCGGCCAAATAGGCGTAAGAGGTTTTTTTTAATGGCCTATGACATGGCTTTTTAAGCTAAATAATCTTTTAAAAAAGTCTAGGTCTTTTCTATTTAAGAAAAAGTTTGGCCTGATCTATTGTAGGCTAGGTCATAGACCTTGTAGACCGGTCTGACCTATTTCCATCCCTACTAAAGATTCTTGAGAAAAATTATGAAAAAATTTAATATCTAGAATATGTATTTCATATTTTACAAGGTCATTCTTTAAACATAGTGTATTTTTAACAACTATCCCTATATATTATAAATGATAGAAAGAAAAAAAATCACAAAACAAACACTTATTTATTTATAGATTTAAAATTGGATGTATCAATACATTTAAATTTTCGAGTGTACCATGTAAACTATCAATTGGGAATGCGACACGAAGTGTGCCCTTAATTTAATAGTCAGCATTCAAAACTAACGGTGCACATAATGTTCAAGGGAAGTCTAGCAGAAAAGATTCCTCTCCTCGTGGGACTCGAGCAGATAGATCATAGTTAAAATGATAACAATAATAATATATAATAATAAATAAGTAAATTATTTATATAAAACCAAAGTATGGTTGAACTTGAATATATAGAAACGTGAATAGAACAGAGAGAATAAATTGATAAACAATGGAAGGTGTTGAAGTTGAACGACCATTGAAACTTTACTTTATTCCATATCTAGCTTCTGGACATATGATCCCTCTTTTCGACATAGCAACTATGTTTGAATCCCGTGGCCAGCAAGTCACAGTCATCACCACTCCTTCCAATGCCGAATCCCTTACAAAATCTCTCTCATCCGATGCTCCCTCCTTCCTTCGTCTTCACACCGTCGACTTCCCCTCCCAACAAGTCGGCCTTCCTGAAGGCATTGAATCTATGTCCTCCACCACTGACTCGAACGTCACTTGGAGGATCCATCGTGGCGCAATGCTCCTCCATGGACCCATTGAGGATTTCATTGAGAATGATCCACCGGATTGTATCATCTCCGACTCTACATACCCATAGGTTAATGACTTGGCCAATAAGTTTCAGATTCCAAATATCACATTCAATGGATTGTGCCTTTTTGCCGTCTCCCTCATGGAAACCCTCAAAACAAACAATTTACTTCATTCTCAGACAAATTCTGATTCGGATTCAAGTTCCTTTGTCGTTCCAAATTTTCCTCATCATATCACCTTGTGTGGAAAACTGCCAAAGGTAATTAGCAAATTCCTAGAAACGTCGCTTGAGACAGTGCTTAAAAGTAAAGCACTCATTATCAACAACTTCGGTGAACTTGATGGAGAAGAGTGTATCCAACACTACGAGAAACCCACGGGTCACAAGGTTTGCCATCTTGGTCCAACTTATCTTATTCTCAAAACTGTTCAAGAGAAATCAGAGAGTGGGAATGAGGGTGCTGTGAATGTGCACGAGAGCCTGAGTTGGCTCAACTCGGAGAGAGTTAACTCAGTATTGTACATATGTTTTGGAAGCATCAATCATTTGTCTGATAAAAAACTATATGAGATGGCGTGTGCGATAGAAGCATCCGGTCACCCATTCTTATGGGTTGTTCCTGAGAAGAAAGGGAAAGAAGATGAGAGCGAAGAAGTGAAAGAAAAATGGTTGCCGAAGGGATTCGAAGAGAGAAACATTGGGAAGAAGGGTTTGATCATTAGGGGTTGGGCCCCACTAGGGATGTCAATGGGTACCCATGGGTATGGATAATATGATACTCGTCCCCGCCCCGTTGGATAAATATGATACCCGTGCCCACCCCATACCCTTGTGGGTACCCACTATGCAGTATCCATGGGTATTCATGGGTACCCATAGATATTAGAATTTATTTATTTTTTGGTACAAATAATAACATTTTTTTTAATTACCAAAAAAATTTCAACTTTTAAACATGCATACATAATTCTTTCAAAATTTCATAAATCAAACATAATCCATAGAAAATTCATGATTCTTATATAATCCATAGAAAATTCATGATTCTTATATAACCCATATGTGTTATGATGTGAATGAAGTGGAAACGGTGAACTTAATAAGATGAATTAAAAAATTAAAAATAAAAATAGGTTATTATTGAGGAATTTTAGGTGGGCGGTAAAATTTTCTTCAATAAGGTAACAACTTTAAGTAATAAGATAAGATATATAAAGATATTTTAATAATTTACTTAATTTGTTTTCGGGTATGGGTACCCGTGGTTATGAATACAATCAAATCAGTGTCTGTATCCATATAATAATAGGTAGTCAAATACCCGTTTATTATACCCATAGATACCCGTTTAGCTACCCGCTCCGTGCCCGTGACGGATTTTACCCATGGATACCCATGGGCATGGGTATTTTTGCCACCCCTAGGCCCCACAGGTTAAGATATTGAGCCACCCTGCAGTGGGGGGATTTATGACGCATTGCAGGGGGAACTCAACCGTAGAGGTTGTC
>Ga0099826_10002454_pt1 | contig 11965 bp, 8 predicted proteins | sample Mtrugardesep15_FD_76830 | JGI IMG/M metagenome (GOLD analysis project Ga0099826, IMG submission 76830) | Root nodule microbial communities of legume samples collected from California, USA - M. trunc garden sep15 | ecosystem: Host-associated > Plants > Roots > Nodule | place: USA: California...
CTTCTTTGCAAGCTCCTGTTCTATCTTCATTGGTTTAACATCAGGTGGAACAATGGGAGGTTGTGGGGGCAAACGGTCTTTGTTCTCTTGTGAACTCATACCCTGGATAAATATCACAAGTATTAGTCTATTAGGTATATACTATAGAGAAATAGAATTCGATGATATTTCATTGATAATAGGGGCAAATATATACAGCTAGTTTACAATACAAATTGGTCAAAATTAATGATGCCTAGTAATGCTAATAATAACAAATAATGTACAATGATATTGCTAGAGTAAATTTAGGAAGGCAAATAACTGAAGATCAGCACCTATAATGATCGTTGACTATATACAGCTGGAGATTAGTGTGAATTTAATGCGCCTATACGCCCCCGCATGATGGAGGAGGGATCAATGACTCCAATCTTGGAAGTAAGAAAGTGGCTTGGTAAGTAGATCTACAAGTTGGTGACTAGAGGGAACATGAGAGGCTTGAAGTTCATTTTTAGCAACGAGATCGCGAACAAAATGATAGTCTATTGCTAAATGCTTCATTCGCGTATGAAAAACCGGATTCGCACACAAATAATTGGTACCAATATTATCAGGAAAAAAATTGTTGGGAGGTTGAGTTAGGTGGATACCAAGTTCTAGTAAGAGTTGTTGCAACCATAATATCTCAATGGTGGTTGAGCCAATGGCGCGATACTCTGCCTCGGTTGATGAGCGTGCAACAGTGGATTGTTTCTTACATGACCATGATATGGCATTGGGACCAAGATAGACAATGTAAGCTCCCGTGGATTTTCTATAAGCCGTATCACCGCCCCAGTCTGCATTGCAAAAGGCGGTTAGGCTAAGAGTTTTAGTCCGAGTCGGATGCAATCCATGTGCTATTGTTTGTTTGAGATAATGCAATACAGGTTTGAGTGCCTGCATATGGATGACACTGGGAGCCTGCAGGTGTTGGGATAATTTATTCACGGCAAATGCAACATCAGGGCGAGTTATAGACAAGTAATGCAATGAACCAATGATGCTACGATAGGAAGATGGATCACAATTGGGTGTGTCAACATCTGATGTGAGGGAGCACGAAGTGGACATAGGAGTGAAAACCGGTTTTGCATCAATCATGTTACCTTTTACTAATATATCTCTGATATAATGTTGCTGAGATAGAAAAATGCCAGTGGGAGTAGGAAGAAGTTCCACTCCAAGAAAATGACTTGGGCTGCCCATATCTTTCAAAGAAAATTTATTGGCCAAAGCAATCTTGAATTTTTGAAGAAAGGATGTGGTGTTACCAGAAAGTATGCCACAATATTTCCTTGTTTATAGATGAAGAGAGAGGATCAGTTTGAGATTTTGAAAAACCATATTCCACAACGAAGGAGTGTAGTGCATTTAACCATGCACGTGGGGCTTGCTTGAGACCGTAGAGGGATTTGTGTAGTTTACATACATGATTCGGATAAGTTTGATGAATAGACCCCGGTGGTTGAGACATGTAAACCTCCTCTGATATTGTGCCATTTAGGAAGGCATTGTTTACATCCATTTGCATGAGATCCCAACTTTTGGAAAGAGCAATACAAAGCAGCATTTTTATTGTTTGAGGCTTGATTACAAGACTAAAAGTGTCTTTATAATCAATACCATATCTTTGATGTAAAACAGTTTACCAAATTATACTTATGTAAACAAAGCACCACTGTAAATATGCATATCTTTATACATTTACTATAGTGAAAAGTATGGGCAAATCAAATGTATTATAATTGTTCTATTCTAAATCAGTGATTTTGGTTCAAGGATTGTCAATTATATACATGAAAACGATAAAATATATCGTTTCATTATTAATTATTACAGCAGAGAAAGAGTAAATGAATATGCATATTCTCCATTGTTTAAAAAAATAAAATTCAGTAATAAATTTACATGAAAAGTAAATAAGTGAGAATCACTTGTTGATAATTTCTTTATAGGCCATGTGTTGCTCTTAATCCCCTCAATTTCTATTGGAAGCTTTGCATGTTTTGAGCAACACAGGCGGCCTATAGAGCGACAATCTCACTTATTTGTATCAGAACTGATATAAAGGAGTTAAGGGCAAGTACATAATTTACAAGTTAGCATTTAATGCTACATTTTATCACTAGGAGTGATAATTTGGTAGTTTGATGATTTAAGAAGCCAAATATGTAAGTTGACAGTGAGCAGTATTATGACTGCAGTTAGACTGTCATGGAATGCTGAGTCTGCTTATAACCTTTTCGACACTGCAGATGCACGAGCCATATTTGTCATTCCTCTCTTGCAGGACCAAATTTTCTGGAGCACTACACACGATGGATCATATACTGCCGAGGCAGATTATATACTATGTATGCAGAAGATTATCGAGCCCTCGCACAATCCGATTGCAAGAGATTCGAGCAAATTGTGGTCTCTGCAGATTTCTCACAAGGTAAAGTCTTTTCTAAGGAGAGCAGCTCACAGTGTCTGTCTCCCTACCCGAACCAATCTGCAGAATTAAGGGATGAATTGCAGTCCAGTCTGCGTTCTATGGGATGCTGATGTGGAGGATTCGATCCATTGTCTTTTTACATGTGCTCACGCAAAGAAAACTTGGAATCTCTGGCATTTAGGGGCAGAAATAGCAGCGATCTGTTAAACAGCCCAGAATTTTGATGCAGAAAAAATTTAAAAAACTGTGCTTGCTGCAATGGTGATGTGAAGCCGTTGGAGGTGTAGAAACACCAAACTGTGGAAGAATAAGTTGATTACTGCAGCCAACGTCCTATTGACGGCAAATGACTATTTGCTTGAGTAGCTATTATAACAGATGGCCCCTAATCAATCTCAACATGCCGCAGAACACAGATAGTTGAAACCCCCTCAAGACTACACCATATGTAATATGGATTCGCCCACACAGCTTGGTCAGCAAGTAAAGTCACGGTTAAAGAAGCCGAAGCTCTTGGAATACTAAAGGCACCGCAAATACCTCACTCTATGTATATTCCTCAAGTTATATTTGAAAGTGATAGTAACTGTGTTGTAAATGCCATCAATTCTTCTTCTATTATGCCAAATGAATTTGGGGGAATAGTGTATAAATGCTGTTCAATCCTTGGTCAGAACACCGATTACAAAGTTGTGTTCGTTCGTAGACAAGTCAATAAGGTCGCTCATAGCCTTGATAGAGCCTCCTGATCCTATACTAGTCCCCATATTCTATGATGCGCCATTATTTCTTGATCATTTAATCACAGATGCAATGAAATAATTTCCTCTCAAAGAAAAAAAGGAATACTCCTAACCAGATTAGAGAAGACAACATCTAAGATAATACTACCGGACTAAACTGGACTTTACCAATATTACTAAATAACATTACTTAATATAATCGAAAAAATGAAATTTGGAGATGAACCTACGTGAAAGCACCTAATACATTTACTTACAAAAAAGTTTAAAATTGAAGGAATGTCAGATTGCCCAGGTGAACCATGAGAAACATCCATGCCCGAAATGAGAGTAGGAACTTTCAACACAATAGGGATGGATCCGGAGTGTTCATCGCTTAACAGAGAATTCATCCCACCAAGCTGCAAAGGAATAAAAACCTTCAACATGAGTACGAAAGGAAATGGCTGATGACATTGCAAAAAAGATTATAACTACAAGGAAGAGTTAATATACCTTAGCATTGATCTTCAGCAAAACATTGGTCACATATTGGTCGTTCACCTTGGTAGGAGCCATGCACTGAGTAACGATTCCAAACCCTGCAAGACTCTTCATCTTCCATGGACCTTCACATATCAAATTAATTTACATTAGGTATCAAACAAATGCATTAGAAAAAAGTATATAACATGGAAATATATCGAGGAACTAACCATAAAGATCAGAGTTCTTCCTCTCAGGAAGCAGACAAAGTAGAAACTCAGGTGGCTCACAGGAAGGTTAGACTGAGCGTGCTCGAACATTTTCTCAACTCTGACCACAGGCGGTGCACGCCTAAACTGACTATTTTCTTCAAAGATGTCTTTGGGTTCTTCAAGAATCTGCCAAAAGCAAACGAAACAGAATAGAGTTAGCCCCTTTTGATGCTTGTCAGTAAATATGCTGTAATATAACTTACAATTCCTTTCATTCTTCCAATTCTGATCAGATCCATCACAAGTCTAAAACAGAAAAGTTTGAAGAAAAGAAGCATAATCACACCAAAAAAAAAAGAGTTATGAAGAAAAGAAGAAAAGTTGGAACTAACCAAACTTGTGTTTTGTTCTTGCTGAAAGGAAAGAGTTTGAAGTAACCAAAGAGAATGAGAAGAGTCAAGTGTTTGGTTAAAGAGAAAGATAGCATCATTCTATTTATAGTAAGTGTGATATCATGAGGAATATGATTGGTAGCTAACCTTCAATTGCAAAACGGTAACTTAACAAAGAAGTTGAAGTTGAACCGAAACTAACTCCTTTAGTAATAATATCACATTTGCCTTTTCAAATGTTTACTTTTCTTGCATTGGTTACAAAACGTTTAGTTTTCTTAATAATAGTTGCATTGCATAGTCATGATGAGTATCATTAGCACAACTTCTCTTGAGATTACTCTCTCCGATATAAGCTCCTTTTGAAGATTTTTATTTTCATAAATGTAAAGCTTTTATGCAGTTTATTATGTGCATTTATTATTTTTTCTCAAACATATTTCTTAAATTTTATTTTTGGTTACAAACATATTTCTTATTAATATTGATACAATAATTTTTTCTTAAAATATAGTAAAAAGTTAAAGGTTAGACATATGTTGCTAAGGTGTTTAGGGTGCTTTGAGGGTGTGTGTCCTTCGAGTTGAGTTTCTTTTCCTTTTTGATTGATGTTTGCACTACCGCAATTCATGTCGTCTGTTTTACATTTTGTGTGTTGGATGCTGAAGGGCCGGTTACTTTTGCTTCGAGATCAGGAGTTGGTGTCTAGCTGCTTTTCTGTTTGGCGGGCTGCGGTGTTTCTCTGGTGGACTAGGGTTAAGGGTGCCCATCTGGTTTGATCTTGAAGTCTGGTGGGCCGATCGCTTTTGATTCGAGATCGGAAGTTATTTCTTTAGTACAAGTTTGGTTTTGGGCTGATTACGTGTTCTTTCGGTGTACTAGAGGTTGAGAGGTGGTGGAAGTTGATTGATCTATAGAATAGTGGCTCAGCTTAGGTGATGAGGACGATGTTGTTCTTTTAGAGGGGTGTTAGTTTGGGATGAGTAATGGCGACGGGTGGTTATGGATATCGTTTGTTAGTGGTCGTCTTGTGAAGGAATCTGTTTTAGGTGGTAATGTTTATGTTTGTGGGTGTTGTCCTAATGAGTGTTGAAGGTATGATTGGGTTAGGTGTGGTGTGTAGGGATGTTTTATTTAGAGTTTATTTTCGGGTGGTCCGCCTACATACGGCACCTTTAGTTTGTATTCTATGAATCACCGATCTCTATTCGTCTTGAGTAGAGATCTGGTTTTTTAAATAAAATTTGCTGTTTCAAAAAAAAAGATACATTACTATTAAATTTACTGACCACTTTTTTTAATATACGTGTGAAAAAGGTGAGAGATACTTGTAAAGTTAGACAAATATGAATGTTGATTTGGCTTCCTCTATACGCTAACAAAAAATAGTGCCCACTAACTCCACATTTTTTTAGAGAGAGAGAGCATAAATTAACTTTTAGTACATTTCAACTTCCAACCTCATCTAGACATGTGAATGTTGTGTTTACGAGGATTGTCGGTTAGTTTTTCATTCATGTGTTATTACTTATTAGTCATTTATAAATATTATAAAAATGGAATATTAAAGTAAGTTAAAAGATAAAAAAACAGAAACATGAGGGATTTAGGTATTTAATTAACATAGTTATTCTGCTTCATCACTTCACCACACCATCGTTGAATCATCTTCTACATGCCTTTTGCTTCATCTCTTCACCATAATGTGAAATGAAAAGAAGGAAGATTGTGATTTATAGTTGAATATTTTGTTTCATCATTCATCACGCAGTAGTCTTTGTTCGTCTGCATTCTTTCTTCATCACTCTCAGGTCTTTGTTCCATGACTAGAACTTCATGCCTGTGTGCTACAAACTTGCAAGTTGACAACGAAATTCTGCGGTTGTTGTTGGACCAAACTGTGTTGATTATGTTTTTCATTTTTTGCGGCTGTTGCTGTTTATAGTTAATTCCTTCACTGAAGTTATGTATGAGTCAAAATGCACCACATAGTATGAGATATGAGTAAGTATAGTAAGGTTTATATAATGAATTGATGTGAAGTATTCATTGCTAACAGAGATAATTACTGATAGGTAATCTATCTCAATTTTCTATCAATTTTTGTTTTTGATTTTGTTAATTTATGATATGGTTGTTAGCTTGTTATGTGTAGTGGGGACGGCCCATCGAACACTAATGGTATCAGAGGTGGGGGCAAGCTCTATATCTTACTAGGAATCAGTTTTGATAGTGAAGCTACTGGGGAGGAGGATTGGGCATAAGGCTTTGGGCAGCAAAACTCTATCAAAAGTTGTAATGTTGCAGCATTTTTAGGGTTGTATTTTAACTCGAAGCTTCTGATTAAGATGAAAGGGACTAAATCCATCTCATTAAAATAGTCGTAGATTCTTAAAAATATATTTGGTCCAAGGAATAAATCAACTGACATTCTTTAATTTAAGAAATTTAAGGCTCAGAAAACACTTATATTTAAATTTACTTCATTGGGACTGACGGTACTCGAAGTCACTCAATAGAGACAGGTGTGACTAGAACCCAGAGCCCGAAGTCTTTTTACCTAGAACTAAAACATTGATCGATGTATTTAAGACTGAAACATCCTTGGTGCCCATATATAGGTTCGATTCCCATAGCCTTGTATATCACTAGATCAGTCTCTATATGTGAAGCAATGGTGTCTATATATAGTGACTATCAAATACAAAGCTGCTTACCTCGTTAATAGTCTCGTGATCATCACTTGCGTTCTTGTGGAATGAAGAAGAGTTCCGTTGCACTTATTTGTTATGAGCATTTTGTTCCTTCGAGAAGCCATATTTGCTCTTTCATTTTCTCTTTAATAGTTTTGTTTTATTTACATTCCTAGTTGTCAAAATGATACCCAGCAAATCCTACGAGCATACTCTCAAGACATATCATAATTTGTTCGTTAAAACACGAAAGGTAGTATGTTTATCTAAGAAGCGAAACAAATTACTAAAGAACATAAGATAATATGAATTTCGCCTCTCTAATATTTGCCCGACCTTACCAAGATTGACTAAAGGAGTTGGAAATATCTAACAAACGCAGAGACTTATAACCAAGATATTGCTGACGAAAGAAATGCTCGAACAAGAGCAACAAAAAACATTTCGGTAATGGCCTACATTACTTTTAATGTTAGAAAAATTCTCAAGGATTCAGTTAAGACTAGGCTTTACAAGGGTCGAGAAAATATAACTTCTCAAATAAGGCTTTATACAGGTTGAGAACAAATAACTTCTCAAAGGAAAAAAATTGCGTTAAATGGTTTAAACCATGACAAAATACTACAAGAGATGCATTTTAATTAAATATACAGAAATAGAAATTTACTTTCAATTTCAGATTATAAAACTCTTAAACAGGACTGGACAACGCTGCAACCAAACGTGTTATTTTTAAATCAAGATAAGAGTAAAATTCTTTCGAAATCAACGCTTGACTCTAATAAAAGTGCAGTGTCCAACAACTATTCAAAAACATACTATAAACTCGCATGCAAATTCCCATTTTTCTAAAATTCACGTAATCAAAAATAAATAAGATGAAGAAATGCGTAGAGAAAGATCTAGCAAAACATAAATAAATATTCACATTCATTCATCCAAAATGGCAGATAAAAAGTGTCACGACAGAAGGAACGTGACAACAAGTATTCCCAAGCTAAGGATCTTTCAGCAAACAACAAATATTAACATTCATCCAAAATAGCTGATTAAAAAAACGTGACACGTGCATGTCTGAAGGCATGTGTCAACAACCAGAAGTATTCAAAAACCTGACCTTGCAGCAAAGGTCATACACCAGACATCAACAAAGGTTCATCACTAAAACTACATAAGTTTGATTGTGCAAAGTAAATAGCAAGTCTGGATCATTACTCCATAACTCAAACAAAGAACATAGAGTTGCAGACACTGTCCTGCAATTTGGGCAACTGTGGGATGGGGGAGGCATTGATGTCACGACCGCTACCACCATGGCTAGATGAAGTTTCAGACTTGTCTTCAAACTTCATGAACTGTCCCACTTGAGAAGCAGCCAAATGTGCGTAGCAGATAGGAGCAACTGCATATTTGTGTTTACTGATTAGAACCTATTATTCAAAATATACATATGAACAAATAAGTAAACTCTGATAGAACTTACCAACAGAGATGGCAGTAGTGCTCCGCTGATACCTGTTGTCAAGAGACAAAAAATTGTAAGATATACTTCAATAGATTTCATTGAGCATCAGAATGCCAGGAAAACATAATTCAAATGAAATCAAATTAGACTGTCCACTTACACATATGAGAGAGAATGCACAAGCTCTTGAAGATCATCTGGAGAAAAGCCAATCTCATCCAAAAGGACGTGATAATGAGTTGGCCTACTAGTACCCTGAGAACAGATTTTCCCAACTAAAATAAGTATCATGGTTTTACCATAGAAATCCATGATAATTGCACGCAAAAAGGATTACAAATGAAAACCAATGGTTAACAAAGATTGAAAATTATCTTTTCAAGGTAAAAATCCTCATAAAATATATGGAAAAAAAAAATCAGTATACAGGACAATCTGACTCAAATGAATATTATATAAAAGAGTAGAAGATACTCACAATCATTCCAGCATGAGCACACATGTAGAAATCATAATTTCTGGGGTGACAGATTTTGTTGTCAACAACAGTGCCTGCAAAACCAAAAAAAGTTAGATAGGCATGAAACCAACTTTATACATAAAAAAATATACTAGCTCAAAGTTCTGAAGCAGCAGCTCACCAGGAGGCACATTATCCGGAGATCCAGGCTGGAAGAACTTTGTGTGATGATTCTTCTGGGCAACAATCACCAGAAATTTCGGGTTCCAGTTTTCATCAAGGAATTTGCAGGCCTAGAATTTAAAAGAATAAGATTAATCACAACAAGTAAGCAATCATCATATATTAAAGGAATTGTTCAATTTGACAACCTCAATGATTTGGCTCAGTTCAATGTTCAAAACTTGGTTGAACTGAGACTCGCTGACACCGTCCCTACATCAACCAGCAAAAAGGAATACAGTTCAGTAGAGCACAACAGAAGGGTCACAAAAAACGAATGGTAGAAAATTGGGAATGAAAGATTACCTGAAAATTATGATATTGTCTGGTTTTCTGTTCCCAGAACTAGTATAAAAATCAATCAAAAGTTCCCTGCATATCATCAAAACAACTCCAAAAATAAATAAGCCATCAAGTGAGAACTGTTGTGTAATTCATTTAGCAAACTTTGAAACAGTATAGGGTCAACGATCTTTACAAACACGCAGAATCCGCAAGATACATATGCTATACAACAAAATAAAAATGGATCTTTTTCTTAAAAAAGAGTAAGTTGAAAAAATTACAATTTCATAATTGCTCTGATATCTTTGATACCAGATGTGGGCCAAATAGAAATGGATCTTTTTCTTAAAAAAGAGTAAGTTGAAAAAATTACAATTTCATAATTGCTCTGATATCTTTGATTCCAGATGTGGGCCAAATAGATAACCTTATTATTTCAAGGAAAGGAATCAAAAATAATTAACCTTATTATTCCTTCGTCCTCCTTATCTGACACCGGCTTGAACAGATTGTCGATCATTTCAACCTTAGCACCCTGAGTTCGGACGCATGCCCTATATTTAGATATCAAGGGCCATTGCCTTGAGCTTACAACCTATAATATATAAGCATTCACATAGAAAAATAGAAAAACAATTAGATAACTGTAAATTTAGTCCGATACCATAAAATACAACCTTCATAGCACAAACAATAAAAACTATTATTACCGCAGCAATTGAGGGAATTTCAGTTTGTCCAGGTGAACCATGAGAAACATCCATGCCCAAAATGAGAGTAGGAGCTTTTGACACAATAGGGATGGAAGGAGAGTGTTCAACCCCTAAAAGAGAATTCATGCCGCCAAGCTACAAAGGAATAAAATCGTTCAATCGTAGTACGAAAGGAAATTTCTGGTGACAAATTCCAAGACGATAATATAATAAAAGAAACCAGAGGAGGAGCAAAAATACCTTTGCATTGATCTTCAGCAAAACATTGGTCAGATACTGGTCGTTCACCCTGGTAGGAGCTATACACTGAGTAACAATTCCAAACTCTGCAAGATTCTTTTTCTTCCATGGGCCTTCACATTTCAAATAAATTTTCATTAATGAAATCAAACAAATGGATTACAAAAAGGTATATAGCATGAAAATATATCAAGGAACGAACCATAAAGATCGGAGTTCTTCCTCTCAGGAAGCAGACAAAGGAGAAACTTCGGAGCCCCGGGAAGTTTAGACTGCACGTGTTCGAACATTTTCTCAACACGGACCAGAGGTGGTGCACGCCTAAACTGGCCATTCTCTTCAAAGCAATCAAAAGGCTGCTCAACAGACTGCAAAAAGCAAACAACACAGAATGGAATTAGCCCCTTTCTATGCTTGTCAGTAAATAAGCTGTGTAGAAGAACTTACAATTCCTTTCAACCCTCCACATTTTATCAGATCCCTCACAAGTCCTCGCACATCACAACGCGCAGAAAAGTTCACCACAGCCCATTTCTCTATTTTAACAGGTTGCACAATTTTCTGGAACAGTATTTAAAACATTAGAAAATAAATATTATAGATTACAAACACCAGAAAATTAAAAAATGTAGCTCAGGTTTGACACAAATACCTTGTTATTGAAGTTCCATCTCCCATTCCTGGGATTGAAGTCTTCGCCATTCCCAAACTTCAACTGCAAGTCAAAATAGATAATTGCATGTCAGATGCCATCGGTAGCAAGTATTTTGCAACTAATTGTACTATAATTAGTCAGAAAGCAAAACATCAGCTCACTAAAGAACATGCATTCAGCTTACAGATGGTCTTACAACAAAGAAAATAATTAATTGCTACACATTTTCAAGCTGACAAAGAATCAACCCAAGCAGCACATTCAGCAGACTGATATTGAGCAAAATTCAAGTGAATCATGACAGTTAAATGTTTTAGTGGATAACATAAATTTCACCAAATAATGGTGAAAAGCAATGGGGCACAGCCATGTGAGCTTACTATAACTATCAAACAGGAACAGAAAAATTTCTTCAAAAAGTAATTTGGCAAATCTTTCGTTTTCAATCATCAAAAGAGGCTAAACACAATCCCACAAAAGAAAAAAAAGAGAGGTTAAACACAAGTAAATTTTAAAAGTGAAGTTAAGCAGTCAAAAAGATAGTGTTTTACTATTCAATTGCTGCACAATAACTCATAAAAGACACCAACAGCTTCTCAATAAAGGGATAGTGGTGGACAACCCCAGGAATCAAAATTAAGGAATGTCCAAAATACAATAATAAAAGCACAATACCCTTGGAGCCTGCAAAACCCTCCCGTCAACTTGTGACAACCCAGATGTTATTGAAATTCCACAGTTACGTAGCATGGGTTCAGAGCCATAGTCACTTGTTTTTAAGGCCTGTAAATCAGCAAATAATATTCAGTGAAGTGACAATCATACGACATTTCATTACTCAATATAAATCAAAGCGACTTACATCCGTCAAGACCCTCATACGCTCTTGAGGCTTCTGCCTAGACTTCTCCACAAGGGAGGATCTTTGGAGTGTGGACAGGGCTTTGGTATAACGTTGA
>Ga0099826_10002455_pt1 | contig 11964 bp, 5 predicted proteins | sample Mtrugardesep15_FD_76830 | JGI IMG/M metagenome (GOLD analysis project Ga0099826, IMG submission 76830) | Root nodule microbial communities of legume samples collected from California, USA - M. trunc garden sep15 | ecosystem: Host-associated > Plants > Roots > Nodule | place: USA: California...
AGGCAGAGCAGGATCACTTTTATATATTGATTTGCTACATTCAGGGTCCTCAGAAGATTGGGGCATGGCAATTGAAGCACCTGGAATGTTAAAACTAGAGTCAACATGTTCCACGTAATCCATGGCACTAGGATGATCAGGACCAAATTTTACCCCACCATTTCCCTCATTCTGCAAATTCTTCTCACTACGAGATGCTCTTGACATATTCTCCCCTTTGCTGGACAGGATATCTACAAATAACTTTAGAATTTCAGTCTATTTCACAAAGACTTTATGGGGAATGAATTGTATAGACATTACTCTCAATTAACAAACTTGGAAGAAAAAAAGAGTAAGTATTTGTCCCTCTCCTATATACCACAGCAAATGAATTACATCAACTTGCACCTTTTTAGTTTCAAAGGGAGATAAGAGGGATGTTTCCACTTTGAATATTGTATACCACTTTGCATCTAAATAGATAGATTATATGAAGGTATTAAGTTAATCTAGCCAAGCTCACACGTACCCCCCAGCCCCAACACAACCACAACCACATTGCATCCCAAACTTTTTTCTCTGCCAAAAATCCAGCAACAGAAAAGAACAGCCTTTCCCGCTTTGTTTTCTTACTGGTTAGAACCAAAAAATTTTGCATCCAGTACTCTTCTTCCTTCTATAAACTATCATAGACCAAACAATCTCTTCTAAAAGTATGCTTTAAAAGACAAATATCAATGTGTTGCATCTTGGCAAATGTTATGTGCTTTAGGCCCCCTAAAAATGTCATTAAATTGCCTCTAAAACTGTTTCTAATCATACTTATGGAAGGCATCAAAATACAATGTATACCGTTGTCTTTCTGTAGAACCCCATTCTGTATGCCTTCTGCTGAATCCAACTTCAGGAAATTTACATTGGCATGCTTCCCATTTTGAACGGAGCCTCTCGGTCTATGCTTTCGAGATCTTGAACTGTATAGTTTGTTAAATAGCTTAAAGTCAATCATCTTAAAATTATATAAATTGATCAATGACTGCTTTAACTAGATATAGACAACCAACCAGAAGAAGAAGGTTTGTGATTGTGGAATTACTCCATCAGCAACATTCTGCATAGATATAGATATGCCACACGTGTTAACAAATAAAAAAAATAAAAAAATAGCAAAAACAAATCATACACCTCAAATGAAATCCCAATCAAGGAGTCATTCAAAAAGGAAATTCCATCATTCAATCTCAGTAACATAAGCAACACATTTGAGACAAATATTCTGTTGAAAATTTCAAGGCATGACAGACTAATGCTAGGTCATCTTTAAACCTGAACGTTCTGTGCAACCTTTGCCCAACACCTATAAGAATACATTGCACAAAGGATAAGATAAACATGATATGCATCTGATCCTGGCATGAGAAATAGATCCCATAGTAAGGTCAGAGTCACAGCCCTGTGGCAGTGCAAAAGATGCCATATAAAAATCATATTCTATGGGATATACATTCTATGAGTTCATCAGGAACAGGAAGAGAATTAACATCCAACATGGGAAATATAATGTATTATTAGGCTAGATCTTAGTTTTTTCAATAATACCAATGAGTTACTCCTATCAACATTCAGGACTAACTTCATATGATATACAATCCCTAAGCAAATTAATTCACCAAAGGTCCAGTCTGAGAAGGTTCTGACCTCTGATCTCAATATGTCAGTTTTTACAGAGACGTTCACTGCTTGGTAATCATCGGTAACCTAAAAATGGAACTAGTTAAATAACCATTCAGAAATAATAGAATATTAAAAAGTTGACTTAATAGGTACAGCTGCATACCCAGAACTCAAAATTGAATAGATCATGTGATGCACAAAGATGAAATCGCAAACCCTGCACAAACAAACTGAGGTTGACTAAACTGCCAAAGAAAACGGAGACTGAAACTATCTATTGATTAGGAGAAAAGGTGAAACTTCACATATAAGTTCATATAGCTCTAGTAAAAAAACTAAACAGAACAAATAGCCAAAACAAAGTGTGTTAAGCAAGTCATAATCAATTTGTTTTGTTCAATTATAGCACAAATGAGGAAAATATTTTTTTTTAACATAAGATGAGCAGGTTGAGATGTACAAAATGTATTGAAGTTATGTATCCAATCAACATTACCACAACAAAATAATACTACATGCATGTAAGAATTCATCTTTGTGAACGGTAAAAGTGGTTTTAGAAAAATAAATTTGATTTTGATCATTACTTAACATGTTTGGGTGTTCTCAAGTAGAACTTCTTAGCCTCCAAAATAGATTCTAACACTTGAAGTTGGAATTCAGAGCTTCCATGAAGAGCAATCAATTTTAGCCACAAATGTGTTGTTCTACTCACTCTTACGTGAATAAATCCAAACATAAAACACTTTTAGTTCAACTCACTTTCAACGAACGAGAATATTACAAAACCAGTTTATTCAAAATTAATTATCTTCGCAGTAGAACCCAACACAAACTACATAGACTCTTTTTTTCTTTTTTCGATAAAAAAAACTACGTAGACTCTGCCATCCAAACAAGAGAATGAGTACATAAAATACTGAAATTCAATACATTTCCATGAAAAACAGTTTTTTGAAGTTTTCTCTTTAACTTCTAACAAAGAAAAAAGAGACAAGACAACAACCTCCCAAATTATCAAATTATGAATGAAAAAAGCAATTACTGTAGTACAAATCACAGCATATACCTTAAAGCTCGCACACTGCATCAAGCAAAATGGACAAGAAAAATCTTCAGTCACTACATTTGGAAAGAGACAGAAATGTATCAGTACGGTCAAAATTGTTTTTTTTTTTTAATAAACCATAACAAAAAAAGAGAATAACATGACAGACCACAAAAAAAAAGAGCATTAAAAAATGCCAGCTCAAAAGAGTAACGTTTACAAAATCTTATCTGTCCAAATTAAAGGCAGATGAAGTTCTGGACTTGAAAACTATCAGCCATAAGCATCTATGGAAGGAAGTCGGAATCGAAAATAAAAACATTACCAAATTGTTTACTAGTTTGATAGCTCTTAAAAATTGTACTTATTATAGGAAGGTAGTGGTAAGATGTACTGTTGAACATAGTTGGTGACAATTTGATAATATGGTGTACCTTCAGTCTTTCGAAGCACATTGTAACAGTCCCTATAGTTGAAAACCACAATTCCTGCTCGCAACCTTCAAAACAGAAAGACATCAAACAATTGCCACCCAATAAGGCAAACAATAAATACAATAAACAAGAAACGCAAGGATAAAGCATAGCAGAACAATTTCTCCCTTAATTGTTATTCAGGCAAGCATGCAAAAATCATCAGCTGATGAAGAATAGACATCATGGTATGCTAAAGAATCACTTGGACAGTATTTGAGACTAGGGACAAAATGCAACTTTCAGTCTAGAGTTTTGTAATTAAAATAAAATAGGCAAATAATTTTACTGTTTACTTCTTGTCCTACTGTTAACATCTTTCTTCAGTGAGACATTTACTTCTTTTCGGCATCTAGACTCAAAACTTCACCTTACCACCCTTAATGAAGCATTGCATATTACATTAGATATCTGAAAATGGTCAATCTTTATTCGATATGCAAAGAGGCTAGTTTCTCTTTTCAACTAATAAATTGTGAATTATGTAATGAACAAATCTTAAGTAAGGCGCCTTAGGTCCTATTACTGTTGTTCGCCAATAAATTACGGACACGTGTACTGTGATTTCCCTCTAACAAGGGAAACCTATGCCGCCCGTGAATGGTGAATCGAAATTTCACATTTCGTGCCGGAATCAAAAAACAGAAACGGTGTCATTTTCTCGCAGAGTCCCAAATTACCACTCCCCCCCCCAACAACTTCCCAGACTGCCACCCAGAACGAAGTCCTCACTTCTGCAAGTCGTCCTCTATCATACGTTTGCTGGTTTAATAGTCAAAGAAATGGTTGGGAACAGAGTGAGTTTTCACACACTTCCTAGTTCTGCAGCATCACGTTTACTTTTTCTTTTCCAACAAGAGTTGGTATTCATTGCAAGTCAGCCAAGTTTAAATTAAATTTTTCATACAATGGTACAAGGAAACGAAGCAGTGATGATTCTGCAAATACAACTTGTGGGGTTTTTTTTTTTAAGATAATACATGACACGTGTCCTTAGTTTATTGGCAAACAGTAATATCAGAACATAAGGAACTGTAATTAAGTTTTGTCGGTATTTAAATAGTTTTCGTTTGTAGCATTTATTACTCTAATTTTCGGATTCTCAATCCTCAAAAATCAAATTCCTTTTTTTCTGTATCGATTCTCCTATTACCAAAAAAAGTAGATAGATGTATTACGATTCATGTATCCCCAAATAATTAATTTCTATCAGTATAACTGTTAAAAATCATGTTGAATCAACAATTTAAGAGCAAGGAAATGGTATAAAGAGTAGTTTACTTCAACAAATCGAATGATGAAACTAAAAACTAAATGAAATAATTATAATACATGTATATAACAATTTGAAGGAATATTTACCTCCTTTTTTGCTTTGCTTTGATTTTATAGCGCAAACATCTCTTGAGAAAAGTAGGCTGCAAGATAAATGAATTCCAAATAGTATCAATCAACATATCTTTTATATTAAAAAAAAGCATAAAATTTTGAAATGTATGCTAATTTCAATTTTTAAGAGCAACTTTCAAATGTAGAAGAGTCGCATAAAAACCGCTTCACATGTTTAATATCAACCAACACTGCTCGGCTCAGTGGAGTAACCTGCCCTAGAACTCGGGCAAACGACCTAGTACTCCCAGGTTCGATTCCCGCAGAGTTCAAAAATGTGTTGGCCAGACTTTACTTGGCCCCGGGCAAGCGGATATTGGTCTTACGTTGTCTGCATAAGGACACGCCCCAAGGATGATTTTGAATCAAAAAAATGTTTAAATAACAAACAAAAAAAATACAATAAATGGATATTATGGAGCTTAATTTCAATTTTTAAGAGCAACTTTCAAATGTAGAAGAATCGCATGAAAACCGCTTCACATGTTTAATATCACCCAAGGCTGCCCTAGGACTCGGGGAAACGACCTAGTAATCCCAGGTTCGATTCCCGCAGAGTTCAAAAATGTGTTGGCCAGACTTTACTTGGCCCCCGGGCAAGCGGATAATAGTCTTACGTTGTCTGAATGGGGACAGCCCCAACAATGATCCCGAAGCAGAAAAATAAGTTTAAATATCAAAAAAATAAGTCAACCATATAGCAAGCTCAGCTGACCAATGTTTCTAATACCTTAATCATAAAATTATCAATTATCAATATTTAAACTACCAAAACGCGAAGAAAAAATAACAAAAAAAACAATAAATGGACATTATGGAGCTTAATTAAAAGTTAAAACAATTCTATACTGATTAGGAAGTAATAATGAAGCAATAGCAATATTATACATTGTGAAGAGAACGACGATAGAGAATATTGTAGAATTCAACAGGTTTGCAATAAATCAAAAGAGTTTCATCAGCTGTAATTTCTTCTTCACCGGAATTATGCACCGGTGAATTTTGCCGGCACATGTTGAATTCTTCAACCTACAAAATCAAACTTCAATTAAACATACATTGTTACACGCAATTGAAGTAATGAGCTCAAACACACTTAGGTTAAATGAATATCAGCTGAAAACAAAGAAATTCATGAGAGAGAGAAAGACTTACAGAGGAGAGAGAAAATTCGAAGAAGCTGTTGTTCTTCGTCGATCTGGCGGAGAAGGGAAGAACATAGCACCGTCAACGTAGTTCATTACACAAGGTATTGGGCCCGATAATAATGGGCCCATCTTAGTTTTTAACTCTTAAGAGGAAAACATGAGGAGGATTGTTATATACACCCCTCTAGTTTACTTTTAACGCAATGTTAATGTCAGTTTTTTATGTCCAAGTTATATCCATGTTCTATAATGGTGCATTTTATAGAACATTTCAAATCTACGTTTTCGATTTTGAGTTAGGAAAATGGTCTCTTTATTATGAGATGGGACCTTTTGATTTTGTGACTGCTTGCGGCCATGAGATTCATATTCTGTTTTGTTTCCGGATCAACCATCAAATTATCTTTCGAGCAACTCTATATTGAAAAGTGGAAATACATCTATAACAAGTAGGGAAAACATACATTTTAGTTACAATGTCAAGACCAAACAACTAACAAAGATTGAGGACATTGTTGTGGCCTGTGGGTGATATTAAAGTATGGCTTCACACTAACAGTCTCGTTTCATTGCCAAGTACTCCACTATAGCTGTGGTTGGTTATAGCCAGCCAAACAAAAGATGAAGTTTTAAGGTGTTAGTTAAATTTATTTATCAAACTTGGAGTTGTAAACACATGATGCGTTTTTCCTTAGTTAATCTAATTATTATTATTGCTCATGCAATTTGACACTACAATTCCGAACTAAATATAGAATGTCTCCAATGGTCCAATGGACTTCTATCCCAAACTAAATACAGCGATAGTTTAGACAATGCAATGAATGTATTTGGTATATAGTTATAGTACACAAAATCGTAGCACTATATGCAAGAGTTCCACAATCTTAATCTCTAGTGTTGTGGTTACAGCCAAAAATGGGAAATAATATAAAATGATAAAAGTACCCATTAAAATAACAGTGAGAAGATTATACACTTAACATTAACTTGTATAATTGTATAGCTTCTATGTTTTTAAGTCGAAAAAATTTATAAATATATCCGTGTTATACCGAGTTTGTAACAAGAAAATTGAAGTACCTCTTAATAATGTAATTTTGTTTAGGCTCTTAATAGCTTTTTTTTTTTTTTTGACAAAAGGCTCTTAATAGCAATTGTTTAGGCTCTTAAATCTTAATGAATTTTTATTTTTTTTGTCAAAAAATATGACAATGGTTTTTTTGATAGAGCACCCTCACAGTCACAACTGTAGACTAAAGTTCTTCAAAAATAGCGAGGCTAAAAGTTAAATATTCAGAGATTGTTTTGTGAAAAATTCTATTTTAATTTTTTAAAAACTTTTTAATTAGAAATAATCGATTATTGAAGTTCCCTTAAAAAAATAGATTATTTTCTCTGCAAAAAATAATAATATTGAAGTTAACAGTTGTGTATATTTTTTTCCTTAAAAAAAATTGTGTATATTTTTTGGAAAAGGTAAAAATGCGTTCTTTTATTTGTGCATACGTATTCTATTTTCATTTTTTAAAATTTGTGTTAATTTTACTCTTTTTTTACAATAATTAATTGTTAATGAGCACATATAATTAATTGTTAATTTTACTTGTTAATGGACACATAACGATAATAGACCTTTGATGTGAGTGATTATATACATTTTTGGTAACAATGAAAATATCAAAAAATTGTTTTTATTATTTTAAAAATACGTCATTTTTAACTAGCATTTCATCTTCTCTCCATCACATTAATTCGCTTAAAAAATTCTCATCAAGGAAAATGGACACATATTTTTTAAAATAAAAACACAATATTTTCATAAAGTAAATGGACCCACGAACTAATTGATCATATCAATTGGAAAAATGAAAGATTTGTATAGATTATATCTCCCACCACTCACCATCACTTTGTGGAAAATCCTTAGAAATCAATATGTTAGATAGTACATGTGACTCAATTGGTGAAATGGTCTCTGTCTAAAAAAAGCATATTTTTTCCCGCCGTACAAAAAAAATAGTTTGTTTCAAATTAACAATAAATTGAGGAATTGGTCATACATAAAATCATAATTATCGAACTTTTCCACATAAAAAGATAATCTTTATCATTACATTTGAAACAAAAGTTATATTGAATATTAAATAATCGAAGTCGATTTACTTTATAAAAAGAGAAAAATAGTTTTTTTTTTGACAAACAAAAAAAAATAGTTTTTTTCATTTTTTTTTAATGCATCATATATATAATTTACTTTAAGAGTTTCACGTCTTATTAAGAAGTTAAAACTAATACGTACTTTAAAAATCTAATCTAAGGAGAAAAATGTTTTCACGAAGTAACCCCACTACATCCACGACCTTGAACAAACTCATTTAGAACCGCAAAAGATGATTATTAGCATTTTTTTAATTTAATTTGATTTTATCATGTTTAAATAATTTAAAAAATGTTTGATTTTGTTTATAGAATTGATTCTACTTGAACTTCTTTCACTCAAAATTCACACTATGATGTTAAAGGGTTCATGTTCCCCGTTTAATTTCTTTTTCTTAATTTATTCATGTTTTGTTCTTTCTTTGAGGCTTTAGGTTCTCTAGTTCTCTAATGTACCAAAAAATAAACAACTTGATTGTCAAAAAAAAAAATTAAACAACTTGTGATTCGTATGCTTAACTATTTTTCTCAGTGGCTGGTCCCATCCCAATCAAACTTACTCGTGTACATGGCATGTGTGTGGGTAGAACATAAAGTTAAGCTATAAAAGTGTGATTGTGAAGCATCTTTTTCTTATTAGAAGAGAGAGAGAGTGTGGGTGGGTGAACTGTGAAGGCATATTGAGGTGTTTACTAATTGGCGAACATCATAAAAGGAGCCCACCTTTGACAATAGTGCTCGTTTAAAATGTTTATATTTTAAATTAAAATCGTGTTATTTGAACAATCATTTTATTATAATTTATAAGATAATTATAGATTTATAAAAATAAATAGGTATTAACATGAAAATCAAAACAATAAAAATATAAAATAAATCATGATGTGAATATGAAGAAAAAAAAGTTATCACAAAAATTATTACAAAATAATTATACAAAAATCATTTCTCTTTAAATCAAGTTAACACATTTTTTTATAAGGAAACACGGGTGACATCAAAGGAACCAAAATAGGGACGAGGGAGTAGTTTATGAGAAATGTTTTATTATAATCTTTCATATTTCTTTTGACAAATTATTTTAATCTTTCATGAAAAACGTGTTCTTTAAAAATTAAGAAAAAAACAAATTAGTCATAGCATAGAAGTGTGTTTATGTTCAAAAGAGTGTTACTAGCTTTCAAGGGGGTCATTGATTTATTCTCTATAGTAATTTTAAAGTTAGAAAAAGGTTGTTGAGAAAATGTGCAATAATTTGGGAGTGAAATATTTAAAATTGAAAATAAAATTCTAAAATTAATTTTGTTTTAGTACACACCATTTCTTTAGACTACTAACTTGATATAAAGTGACTTAATACTTGTATTTTATAACATTCACACAAATTTATGAGGTGTTAGTTCAATGGTAAAAACTCATATTTGTATTCACAAGAAACAAAATTTAAATCACCTCGAGACCAGTTGTAAAATAGTCATTGATATCACTTTAATTAACATAATTCTTGATTTTATTTTTTTTTAAAACAATACCTATATCACATGTGATAAAGAGAAAAGGAGGACATGTATTTGTCGTACTCTAGTATTCGTGACTACTTGTACTACTGTTATTCTTCAAAATTATAATGATGTTTCGATATGTATTACAAAATTTATTATGAAAGAATTTTCTTAGTTTTGCTTTTGTCATAAAACAACACATTTTTTCTTGTTTGTTTTGTACTTTATCCACATATTTTGTGGTTGAAAGCAGTTCCTTTAAAGATAAATTTGTTTGTTTGACATTTGATTCTTAATCGAATTCTAACGAGATAATTTGGTTTGGAGAAAGGTGTTCTCTCCCAATGACCAAATTTGTACAGAAGGTTGTGGATTCAACGAGACAAAGATCATTTTTTCGTTACGTGTGATTTTTACCCTGAAATTGGATGGCGGTTTCTTGTTGGTTAGGCTTTTCAACGACGGTGCAAGGGAATCTATTAGATCATCTTCTTCAGTTTGCGGGTCTACGTGGATTTTCAGAAAGAAAATCGGAAGGTATTTAACATGATATGGCTCTCAGGACTGTGGGTAATTTGGAAATAAAGAAATAGGAGCATATTTTAGTAAAAGGAGGAACTTATTCAATCTTTAGACGAAAAAGTTAAACTTCATGTTTTCTAGTGGTTTAAATCAACATATGCTATGTTTGATTTTGACTACAATTATTAGAGGTTTAATCTGCTTTCTTGTCTAATGGTTGTTACTTAGTTTTTCCTTTTGTTTGGTTTATTCATTCTTGTATTGGATAACGATGTATCTTTATAACTTTTCAATGTCTTCTTAAGCACATCTTGTACCAAAGGTCTTTTCGTTTTATAATATAATTCATTTTAGCCTATTCAAAAAATAATTTTTCACTAAATGAACATTTCATTATCCTATTAGCAAAATGTTTCAAAAAATTTTTTTTATCCTATTAGCAAATTAAAAAACAAAAATTTTGAAAAATGGAAAATATTTTCAAAAACTATATGATTGGTTTTTTATATTATAAAAAAATACTATCTCCATCTATTCTTTTTGTGTCGTTCTAAGATTGTTTGCACATGTCAAGGTAATAAAAAAAAGTTGCTGTTTTAATTTTACTTGTTTATCAATAATATTTTTAACTACTTATTATTTCATTCTAGTTTATTTTTATTGACAATAAATAGTTAAATATATTATTCACAATAGTAATTACTCTTATATTAAATCTAAGAACAACAAATAAATAGGCACATAGTTTTTCAACAAAAACAACAATTATAAAGGAATGGTGGAGTAACACACTACGCTACATAGACACCCATTTTTCTTTTTGTTTTTTAGTCAAATAACTAGTGGTTATGATTTACATATTTTAAATGTAAAAAAATAAAAAAGTCTGAAGTTCGAACTCAGCCCTTACATAATAATACAGTTATACCTCTAAAAAATACTAGATTGACATGTCTTTTTAACGAGTAAATAGGCAATTTTCTCCTTTGAAATTGTAAGTTTCGTCAATTACCCCCTCTGATATTAACAAAACTTTAATTACCTCCCTGAAATTGCATAATGTTAGTCAATTTGCCCCCTCCATCAAAAAAATATGGATTTTTTTTTCCGGTTATGAGCAAATACCCTCTTGATATTTAGCACTTATGTGCAAAATGCCCCCTGAACTTGAAAATTTATATTTTTTTTCCTTGATTCAAAAGATTATTTTTTTTTACAAAAACAAAAGGATATTCATTCATTCAAATCGATAGAGTACATCAAATACAAACATCGCTAAAAACGTAAAGGGTGAATCTGCGAACAAACTCACAACACCCAAGTTAATAGCATACATCGGCAAAATGCCTACAAATAATATGATAAAATCTAAGTTACCGAAATACCCATGCTTCCGGATCTGCAACGTTGACGCTCAAATCATTGGTTGATTTTGTAATTGACTGATGTAGATCTTTCAATAGGAAATAAACGAACACCGAAATAAGACACGAAATCAAACGCCGCACAAGACGACAAACAACACAACGCCGCACTTAGACGACGAAATCACAAAAAAAAACAAAAGGAAAAACTTGATATGTGTGAAAACTACTTATTTAGATTGAAAGAAAAGGGAAAAAAAGATGTAGAGGGGGTGATTCTAGGTCAAAAATAACCTAAAATCACCCCTCCTCGATAAATGAAGGAGAAAGAAAGTTTAGAGATAAGTTAGAGTTTCTCTTACTAGAAAACTAGGGTGAAAAAAAAAATCAAAAGATATTAAAGGCAAACAATTAGCATCTAACATAATGTCTAATTGTTATATATAAAAAGATTACAAAAATTATCAATGTGAAATGCAATTTACATGAAGTAATTAAGCTATCTATGTCCCCTAAGATGCATTGATCTTATTCTACTTGTACAAAGAATCAAATCTACATTGAATATAGATTTATTTATAATTCCAACAAAGCCTATATAAGTAGCAATACATTTGCTAGCTAATATGCATGAAATGATCATTAACTATTATCATCAAACCATAGTGTTATCAACACTTATAAATTTTAGTGATTGTAACA
>Ga0099826_10002456_pt1 | contig 11961 bp, 10 predicted proteins | sample Mtrugardesep15_FD_76830 | JGI IMG/M metagenome (GOLD analysis project Ga0099826, IMG submission 76830) | Root nodule microbial communities of legume samples collected from California, USA - M. trunc garden sep15 | ecosystem: Host-associated > Plants > Roots > Nodule | place: USA: California...
TATATATATATATATATATATATAATAACATTTCTTATATTTTTCAATAATATCGATAATATAACATTCTTGAAAGCAAATTTGTTCAAGGGTATAATTGGAATAATGAAAATTCTAAACCAAAAAAAAAAATGTATTCCCTTTATATATTACTAGCATTGTAAATTATAAACAATGTTTTTTATGAAATTTATAAATAGTAACAAACGATAAATATTAACAAACTATGTTTATCTTTTACAAACAATATAACCTATGCTATATATAAAAGGGATATATGATTTTTTTGGGATGGATTTATAATCTATACTATATCTTAGTTTTAGAAAGCTCATGATTAATATAAATGATCTGATCAATGAACTTGTAAACAAAAAAAAGGAGAAAAGCAAGTCCTCCGTCTAAAGTAGGGTAGAGCATCGGTCGGTTTCGGACCCAAATATGGAATACTAGATGAAACTGAGTGCAAAAATTTATGGCCCAATTCCGACCATTCAATGGCTCGGTTTGGACGGGTCTCGAGTTAGTCGGTTCAGTGGGTTAATCAGGTGGGTTGTATCGGTTATGAGAACATACAGAAATTATGTTTTCTTCCAAAGTTCAAACCTGAGTTTTTTCTTCTTTGAGCAAGGGAAAAAACCAATAAATAAAAGTAAGAAGAAAAAGAAAGGAAACAACATAGTAATCACTAATCTGTGTAGCAGTGTAGAAGAGAAAATAAAAACAGCAAGAATAAAACTAAGACTTAAAACTCCATGATCAACAAAGACATATAAAAAGAAAGTGATGAGAAGATAATGATATTTGTAGTTCTTTATTTCAATAGAAGAGTGAAGAGAGGACGAAAAAGACTTGGTCTGGGATTGGAGGTTTTAGTGATTGAGTGAGTCTCATGAATGGAGAAGGAAAGAGCAGAGAACGAACCAGAGAAATGGTGGAGTGGAGCAGCGGCTGTGAAAGATTTAGGGTTTGATATGATTTTGAGAGAAGAGATTAATAATGGGTTTTTGATGTTAGGCTTAATATGGAGCAAGCATGCTCTATACAGCAAGCATGTTCTATACAACATATGTTATTGGGCCTTATTCTAAATTCCAAATGTTATTGGGATAATATACACTATATAACGGTCGGGTTCGGTTTACACGGTTTTGGATTTATAAAAATCGGGCCCGACTGCTTAAACCCACACATACCCAATTTTTCATCTTTTTCAACCCGAGACCAGTTTCAATCTGACCGATGAACTCGCGAGTGACTCGACCATTGCGGGTGGTGGGCGGGTTCAGATTCATTGCTCACCCCTAGTCTAAAGGATCTACATAAGATTCTACACAATATTTACATTCACTCTATACTTCCAACTTCCAAGGTGTGGAAGTGTTTGAAAATGTCACTAATGTTACCCAAGAATCATCTATCTTCTTGTCAACAAATTGTCTCTCAATTTCAACTACATGATTCTGCAACATAAGGTTGAAGCCACTAAAACGACTTTTTATATGCCATATGGAATGACTCTCACACTTATCTTCAAGCATTGCAAGGATTATAGAAGGATTATTAAATCTTTGATAACAATAGGGATCTTTGAACCTCTAGAGCTAAAGGAAGCTTGCAAAGTTTCAAAAGGAAAACAAGAATAAAAGAAGAAATAACCTATGAAGGAAGGTTTTCAATACCATCATCTTAGTGACGATGGAGAAGAGATTGACATTAAAGGTTAATTTGAGTAGAAGAAAGAATAAAAAAAAATGATGAGATAGTTGTGTCTAAAGATAAAAATCGAATTGATGTTTAAATTGATATTAAAGGAATTTCCAAAAAATTAGGATGAAAGAATGTTGAATTTTATAAGAAGTAAGATTAGGGTAAATATGAATCTCATATTACTCCCGACTTCTGAGATTCGTGAAGGATCCACTCAACCTCCTACTACTGAAGCAATTGAAAGAGTTGAAGTAGATGTTGCAAACTTCATGAGTGAACTCTAGTTTGATGGAGAGGAAATTGTTCTAACATGTGATATGGGAAATGACATTAATTATGCCATTAAAGGAGTCAAGTTCAAAAGAGCAATAAGACTTTTTCAATGACGAGGAGACAAAATATGTTGTAAAGTCATTAGAAAAAAAGAGAAGAAGAGAAATCTACTAATAATCCACCTGCTTCAAAAGTTTATACCTATTTGTGTTTGAAATTCTTCATCGTGATGGGAAAGAGGTTTTCGAGAAAGAGAAACATGTTATGTTCATGAATCTCGAAGTAAGGAAACTCATTCAAAAAGTGCATCATTTAAGAACTTTATAATACCTACGATGTAATGTTATTATGTTAGAATGACTGGATGCATGCTCCTAAAATTACAAATGCATGATAGAATCATTTATGAGAATTTGTGACTCAAAAGTTTAGTTGAATGATCAGTTTTTCTTCATGACTTAGATAAACTTAAGACTCACTACATATTTAAAAAAAATTCATGTGCCAGGTATCTAATTTAGACACCTTTATATTAATGTACAGTCCATAAAAAACCCAACATGTGATTTTGGTGATTATCTTAAATGCATGAAATCTTAGATTTAAGAAAACTTGTTATGAATGCATATCTTTAGCTCTTTGAATTGCTTGAATAAGGAGCTTCATTGTCAAGGACAATTTCTACACATTATTCCCTCATGTGAACTATCAAATTAAAAGCTAAATGAGTTAATGTCATTTTGTGAAAATTTATCTATTTAGCATACATGAAAGCAACCATTTTGACGTTCTTAATGTGCATTTCTAACCAAATTATGTTATGTGTTATAAACTGAATTTTTTTCATTGATGATAGTTCATTGAAATATTGGACTTTGTTGCTTAATGTTAAATCATGATAGATCTAAGACTTGGAACATAAAAATGACTTAATGCTAAAATGTGAAGTTGTTCATGTGATCTGATCATTTCTAAAATTTTGATTAAATCTTAAATTCAGATGCATTTTTAAAATATCATATATACTTCATACTTCTACTAGACTACTAGACTTATATTCATTCTCTTGTCTCAAATAATGTTTTTTAGATAAATCTAACGTCATGCTTATCTTGATTAAGCTTATTCTTCACTTGATTCTTATGAAAAACATTTTTAATTTTCAATCAAAGACGACAGTTGTTGAAGAAACAAGCTTCTTGTGATTCATCGTTGTCGGTCATCTTATCGATGGAGCGACAACAACGGTGATCAGAATGGGTGGAGTTTGTTTAAATATGCCATTGTTGAAGATATAAAATGCTTGTTTTGACCAACAAATGAGAAAGAGAGAAGCAGTGAGAGAGAAAGCATGGCAGCAGATTTCAAGGGAAGGAATGGAAAGAAAGAAGAAAAAAAATTGTGAATTTATTAACAGTGTATATGATGTCTCTGTTGTGTCAAATATTATGCCATCTCTATATCAATATTATGATATAGAGATGTAAACATCAAAGACATATCTATACACATTTGTGTATAAATGTATGCCATAGGACTATTTTGTCATATGATATTAGGTGTTTAAAATACCTTTTAAACATGAAAACCTTAAAGATAATCGTCTAAAAGGTATCACTTACACACACACTTACAACTGTAAATAAGCATAATCATGTATTTGGTTGTGAAACATGTGTTTTCCATAATTCTCATAATTCCTATGAAAAATTAGTACATGTAATTGATTTTTTAAGAAACTTTTGTTGTATAGAATGATTCTTCAAAGAATTTTATCTTTGGAAAAACTCAACAATATTCCCAACATGAGAATATTTCAATGAGAGATTTATTTATTTTTTGCATAATTTCAAAAAACTTTAATTTCATTACTTCTGTAAAAACTAAATTTTCTCTCTATTTCAAACATTGCTGAATAAGATCAACTGATTTTTTCTCTTTCAAATGCTACAATCAAGCTATGTTTAGTATTTTCTAAATTATGAGCATGATTGTGTCCAAGTATAAAAGTTGTCTGTTATGATAGAAAATAAAAGAAAAAGAATTAGCATCTTAGAAAATCAAATTTTTTGAAATGTAATAAGATATCCATCTCTAAAAATTAAAGGGAGTTATCTATACTTCATAATACTCTTTGTCTTACGTCTTACATTAGAATTGATGACGAAAACACTTCCACAAAGCTGAGGAAATAACTCAAATTTTAGATGGCAAATGGGGAGAGAGATGGTCTTCCATTTTTTCTTCATATCGTTGTCTATGTTAGTGTTGTGCTTTGTAGGGTCGGAATTAAAATTAGGATAAATAATAAATTAGGGGTGTTACTAAAATAGAGTAATAGTAATAAATAAATAAAAAAGGAAAATGACAGCTAGAGAAAGTGTACCCTTTGTAAAAAAAACCAAAAAGAAGAGGAAAAAAAGAAAAAAAAACACAAAAGAGAGATAGAAGATTGATTTAGATTGGCATTCACATTCACACACACAGTACTTTGCACTTTCTGCGTTAATCATGGAATCCGATTTGTACTAAGCATTACGCAATAAACATAAACCCTTTCTCTCTCTCTCTCTCTCTCTCTCTCTCTTCTCAATTCAGATCCATACAATGCCGCTTAACAACAGAACCAAAGGACGATCTCCTTTTCCTCTTCTCGCTTTCGTTCTTCTCTGTCTTCTCGCTCCTCTCATCTTCTTCTTCGCTTCATCCCTTCACACTTCTTCTTCCGGTTCGTACTCTCTCTCTCTCTCTCTCTCTCATCCTTGATTATAATTCAGTAATGGGTATTCGTTAATTTCTTGTTTTTGTTCAATTTTGTAGTGTAGTTCAAGCTTTCTTCATTTCAATTCATTCATAACAAAATGTTGTTTTTTTAGTTGTAAGATCTGTGCTTACTATGGAGGTGTTAAGTAGTGCAATTGGGTTTTGGTGATTTGATTAAACTTTGCTTTGTTCTAGATGTTATCTGTTTTCTTGATTTAGTTGATTTGTAGATTAAGAACTTGTGGTTTCAACGTATACTATAGGAGCGCCGCTATAGCACACTATAGCAGAATGGCCTAGCAGTCCATCCACCTACAAGCCGCCTTCTGCAGTGGCAGTTGTCATGGCCACGAATTGCGGCCATCCTGCTATCCGCTATAGGATTTTTAGGGCTCGGCACTATGCGTTGCTATCTAAGATTAACAACATAGATGGAAAATAGTTAATATCTAAGATTATCAGAGAGAGAGAAAGTACATTGTGATGAATCCATTGTCTTACACGGGAACGGCCGATATGGAATGACTACAGTGGTTGATATGATTTGTGGTAACCTGATACTCATTAACAATGTTTTTAATGAAACACATCTCACTCACTTTGCTTATGCCCCTGTTGCTGTTTTGCTCTTGTACTTCTGATCCTCGTTTTATAACTTGTTGGTGTTTTTAACTGAATCAACATTGTGTTTGAAACATCTGATCCTTCTATTGTATGGATTCTCTAGAAAGCATTGATCATGTCCTGTTTAAGGAAGCACAAATATGGCTCCATTTGTTTGTGAATTCTCGTCTTTTGTTGTTAGGGACTTTTAATTATGAAAATTAAGATTTAGTGTAATGTCCTTGATGTGAGGAGGAAGAAATAGGAGAAAAACATTTTGATAATATAATTGACATCCCTATGAGTTTCTCTTACGTGCACATATATGAGTTTATGTTATAGTAATTACTTCATTTACATTTTGCAGATCACAATGATATTTCAGATGTTTCAAGCCAACAGGTAGCCCATTTTATACATTTTCAAGTTCATTGGTTATACCGCTGAGTGCATACAGTATCTAGCCATTTTTTTACCCTATGTTGTTGGCTGTTGCAGGCTACTAAATGGAGAGAACAGAAGGCACTACACGACCTTAAATCTCTTTTTCCAAAAGAGGTAAGCACAAGCTGACAGTATTTTTGTTTTGTATTTCGTAATATTTTCATGCAAGAGTTATCTTCCTAACCTTCTAATCAATATCATATTTTAGGTTCTTGATGTTATTACGTCCAGCACAAATGATATGGGGCCTTTGAGTCTAGAAAATTTCAGAAATAATCTTTCTGCTTCATGGAGAGCTGTTGGGTCAAAGACTTCAAACGCAACACATCAGGTTAGGATTACTGATGTGCTTCTGCTTGAAAGTTTGATTTCCCACGAAAGGCATTCTTGTTGTATTGCTACTGATTTTAATGTTTTTTAATTAAAGCGAAACAACCCAGAAACACATCTTAGACAAGAAGTTCAAAAGGAGAAGGAAGGAAGATCTTCAGGTTGTATCAGATACTATCGGTTAATATCCCCATGCTTTATTATATTTCACTTTCTCATTAATTTTTCATTAATGCAGCAGGTCTTCCTCAGTGGACTGATAGTCCCGTAAGGCTAGCCAGAAGGGTGAGCATCATTCTTGGATATTTTTCATTTTTCACTTAGCATTTTAGATACCATTAACAAAATTGTGTTTGTAGTGAAGAGTAATCTCCCATACCTTTTAATGTGGTGCTTGTAATAGTTACAAAAGAAGCCTTACCATATACAAATAGTGTGTGATGTAATAATATAATTCTTAGCAGACCCCAACCTACAATAATAGTAGCCTTGGTGAAGTATGATGTTCTGCTTGAAAATATTGTTTAACATGTGGAGTGAGTTTACTTTATTTAGAGAACAACAAATATATTCTTAAAGTAAACTTTGTTTTTCTCTTTTTTAATATCTTCTGCAGCAATTAATAGAGAAAAGGATGGCAAAGCGGGCTGCTGAGTTGGTACAACAGGATGATGAAGTTATTGTGAAACTTGAAGATTTAGCTATTGAACGTTCAAAATCAGTTGACTCAGCAGTTCTAGGTAAATACAACCTTTGGAGGAAAGAAAATGAAAATGAGAATGCTGATTCTACCGTTCGGTTGATGCGAGATCAGATCATTATGGCTAGGGTATACTTGAGTATTGCAAAGATGAAGAACAAGCTTGAATTGTACCAAGAACTGCAAACACGGCTTAAAGAGAGTCAGCGTGCTTTAGGTGAGGCAACTTCTGATGCTGACCTACACCAGAGGTATGCACAATTTTCTGAAGTGTATAAATATCTGCATCTGTTTGTATATACACTAACCTAATTAATTATCTTTAGTGAACATGAAAAAATCAAAGCAATGGGCCAAGTTCTTTCTAAGGCAAAAGATCAATTGTATGACTGCAAGTTGGTTATTGGGAAAGTAAGGGCAATGCTACAAACTGCTGATGAGCAGGTTAGAGGCTTGAAGAAACAAAGCACATTCCTTAGTCAGTTGGCTGCCAAGACCATACCAAATGGAATTCACTGCTTATCAATGCGCCTTACCATAGATTACTACCTCCTCCCACCTGAAAAGAGAAAGTTCCCTATGACTGAGAATTTGGTTAATCCCAGTCTTTATCATTATGCCCTATTCTCAGACAATGTTTTGGCTGCATCTGTTGTTGTCAACTCAACTGTTGTGAATGCAAAGGTAAAGAACTAACAGTCTTTTATGAACGTGTGTGCTTGTGTGTGTTTTTCAAGCACATTCCTTTTTAAAGATGATGAATTTGAGCTTGGATCCATGTGTTTTGCTTGCAACAGTCCATCTATTATTTGATAAATAATATCATTAAACCCAACCCTTCATTCATTATCTTATGTTGTTGTCTTTGACATTGCAGGATCCTTCTAAGCATGTGTTTCACCTTGTTACTGATAAACTAAATTTTGGAGCCATGAACATGTGGTTTTTATTGAATCCTCCTGGTAAAGCTACAATCTATGTTGAAAATGTTGATGAATTTAAGTGGTTGAACTCATCTTACTGCCCAGTCTTGAGACAGCTTGAATCTGCGACAATGAAGGAGTATTATTTCAAGGCAGGCCACCCATCCACTACTGGTGCTTCTAATCTCAAATACAGAAATCCAAAATATCTTTCAATGCTCAATCACTTGAGGTTCTATCTTCCACAAGTTTATCCGAAATTGGATAAGATTCTTTTTCTTGATGACGACATTGTTGTCCAGAAGGATTTGACTGGATTATGGAATGTGGATCTTCATGGAAAAGTTAACGGTGCAGTTGAAACATGTGGTGAGAGCTTTCACCGATTCGACAAATATCTTAACTTTTCAAATCCACATATTGCAAAAAACTTTGATCCCAATGCTTGTGGTTGGGCATACGGAATGAACATGTTTGATTTGAAGGTGTGGAAAAAGAAGGACATTACTGGCATATATCACAGGTGGCAGAATTTGGTGAGTAAATTGAACATAAAATCGGTTTACATCATGTTTCTATTCTCGGAATTGGATTCTCTGCAACCACAGTCCTGCGCGCAACCACGAATCTCGACTGTTGGATATCAGACGACTCTTATTTCAATTTGTATTTTAAAACTAATTTGAAGAAGTCAGAATGTGAGCCGTCTGATCCTCATCCAACAGTCTAGATTCCTTCGTTGCAGGACTGTGTGCTTGCCCTAACTGTAGGGAATCATGCTCTGTCTATCTTCACATAAATAGACAAACAAATTTGAGCTTTCACTGACAATTTTTTTCCTGTTTGATTTCAGAATGAAGACAGGGTACTATGGAAATTAGGGACATTACCTCCAGGGCTAATGACATTCTATGGATTAACACATCCACTAAATAAATCATGGCATGTACTCGGTTTGGGTTACAGTCCAAGTATAGATCGTACGGAGATCGAGAATGCAGCAGTTGTACACTACAATGGTAATATGAAGCCATGGTTAGAGATAGCAATGACAAAGTATCGCCCTTACTGGACCAAATATGTCAAGTATAACCATCCTTATCTTAGGAACTGTAAGCTAAGTGAATGGTCTGGATAACACCAATTCCTAAGTACAAAGAACACTCTTTTTCCTCCAGAATATACATACCCCAGCCTTCTCTCTCCTTTTTAACCTGGCAATCTCAAGTGAAGTGCCTTGTTAGATTATGATTGAATTATCCAAGTGATAGAGTCAATGCTTGTGTTCTATCTGCCCTTGCTTCATCATCTCTATCCCACGCCATTTCCATTGATTTTTGCTTTTCATTCATTTAATTTGTTTACACCATTCTCACTAATTTGAGACAAGGTACAATAAATATAGTATACCTTGTTTACTTATAAAGATCCTTCATTGTACACTTCGATGGGACGAATGGACTAGAAATTGAATTATAATTTTATGTATTCTTTCATAAGTAGTTTTTTTGTATGGTTTTGAAGGAGTAAATTAAGGTCCTCCAAAGTAGCTTTCTTGCAGTTATTTTAATTTATGAGTTCATGATCAATCAACTAAATTAAATTGAGCAGTAATTTAAGGTCTGTTCGTGAGGATTTTTGAAGTAATAAATTGCATATTTTAAAATAATAGCTACTCTAATAGATGATATTTTATATTGTCCATTCTATGCAGATATTAAGATATTTTAGAAAGTAATATAACAACGTAGCACAATGACAAAACATAATTGTAGTGCATTTTTTAGTACAAACTTTTTTAAATGCCGAAGTTGTTTAATTCAATTTGATTGGTGTGACTAGGGACTTATTGGAGAAGAAGGCTTCTAGATTGTCTTCCACAAGTTGAGTCGCAGCCATGAATGTTTCATTAGTAAATCCAGCATTGTGAGGTGACAAAATCACATTGTCCAATACTAAAAGTTGTTGAGGAATATTAGGCTCATTCTCAAACACATCCAAACTAGCACCACCAATATGTCCTTCCATCAAACATTTCACCAACTCCTCCTCATCAATTAGAGACCCTCTTCCAACATTGACTATAACACCTTTGTTTCCCAATGCCAACATCACTTCCTTGTTCACCATGTGCCTTGTTTTTTCATTTAGTGGACAACATAGAACTAATGCATCACTATTAGATGCAAGTTCAAGCATGTTTGAATAAAAAGGGCATGTAATGAAGGGCTTTTTCTTCCTTGAGAGGTACAAAATAATGCATCCAAAAGCTTCTAACCTTTTGGCTACTTCCATGCCAATGCTTCCTAATCCAACAATTCCAACCCGCTTTCCCCTTAGCTGAAACCTCAATGTCATGAAAGAAAAAAAAATGAAACTAATTTGTCTTCAATTTTGGTATCATTAACATATAACGATGAAATTAGAGGCAATTTTTTTTTCTCTATCGGGAATTCAACTTTTTTAGTAGTCTCGTTATGTTTGCATTTTTATTAACTAGTATTTTAAGATTATTAGCATTATTTTTTTGAACTTTTGCACTAAAAAAGTGGGAACAAAAACCAATAAAATAAAATTAACCCAACATTTAAATTCAATTAAAAGTAATTAAATATTAAAAAAATGATATGATGTCAAGTGATCGGATGTTGGGTACGGGAGTGTTCATGTAAATATATAACAAGAGAAAATAGATGATGCATTGACTATGTAAATTAGTTTTACAATAACATTTAATGAATATTTTCTATTCCATCGAATCACAAAGATATTTTAAAATTAGTTGTATGGTTAAAAGATTGATGAGTTTCTATTGGTTGACAATTAGGGTTCGAAAGCCGACCTACATGCTAGACTTAGGCTGATGAAAAAATCTATTTAAGTAAATAGGTTAGGTTTTATGCTATAAAAAATGTCCATGAAACCTAATAAGTCAGTCTGCTTATGTATATTATTAAAACTTATCTTTTATTTATATTAAAATATAAATCAAGAAACAACTCAAATAGTGGAATTTTTAAATAGGTTTTAATATCTCACTGTGAAATAGACTTTTAAGGTATTATAGCGATAAACAAGCCTTATATTGAAATAAGCTTAAATGCCAATTTAGCCGTAGATAAAATAAACTATTTAATGACTTTAATATGGAGTAGGTTTGTAAATAGACTTTCAGGTCAAACCAGACTTTTAAATAGGTCAGACCATATCAAAAAATAGATCTTTAAAAGAACATAAGCCACACTTACACTTGCAAAAAATTTAGTAGAAGCCTAGCCTATTTCCGGCTAAAAGAAAAAGAAGTAAAGTCAACAAACAAACAAACCTTGGAGTTAGAAGACTGTGGAAAGTCAAACTGCATGGTTGCTCTAACAAATCTATCTGCAGCTACAATACTAGTTAACACGCCAATGAGTAAAGCTACAGCCACGTCGGCAACATCCTCTGAGTACAAGCTTCCCATATTGGCAACTTGAATACCTCGACATTGGCACTCACTAAGGTCTATGTGATTAACTCCTGTGCTTGTGGTGACAACAAGCTTCAAACAAGGGAGAAATTGGAAAAACATCTTATTGATGGGTAGTGGACACAATGGGCAGCAAATAAGGGCTTGAAACATTGATGGTTCATATTGGTTTTCAACCATAAACTGCTCTAGTGTTAATGAGTTAACATTCCATGGTTTTGATAAATTGTAATTTTGAGGTTGTTTGGGTTTGAGGACTCCTGTGTTACTTGGAGGACCAATCACAAGAACATTTGGAACATTGTCTTTGGTTTGTTTGTTGTTTTGATATTCATTCACCTTCTCCATTGTTATGATGACCTTTTGATAATTGGTATAGTGATGATTAGAAGATTTTACTTAGATATGTTATATTTATGTTAGGGGGAGAAGTAGAGATAGCGAACAATTTTTTTCCATGTGTGCAAAAACATAAGCACAAGGACAATAAAATGACACATTATAAATTAATGAGGGAAATCAAATTTTAATATAAAAAAACTGTGTTTTCGGACGGATGAGTTTTGGTCTGAATTTTTCGGACGGATTTGGGATGGTTTGAAAGGAGCGAAATTTTCGTCCCAAATCCGTCCCAAAATCGTGTGAAATTTTTATGACATGGTCAAACAAGGTTTTTTCCCACGAATTTCGCACGAATTTCATTAAAAAAACAAATCCGTCCCAAAACCATGTGAAACATTGAGACA
>Ga0099826_10002457_pt1 | contig 11961 bp, 10 predicted proteins | sample Mtrugardesep15_FD_76830 | JGI IMG/M metagenome (GOLD analysis project Ga0099826, IMG submission 76830) | Root nodule microbial communities of legume samples collected from California, USA - M. trunc garden sep15 | ecosystem: Host-associated > Plants > Roots > Nodule | place: USA: California...
TCAATTTCAATATATTCTTTGTACATTATTATTTACATTCATTATTATCCTAACCATATTTATAAGTGATTCCAATTGAACGGCACTGAGATTTGTGGAGCCTTATTTTACCCATATTGTGTTAAGCTGTTCAAGTTTTTTAAACATTTGTGTCTAAACCTGTGTTTTTTCACTGGCAATATGATATATTCCTTTAATATGCATTTTCTCCTTGATTCTTGCCTACTATTACTGTTGCCTTCATTATTAATGCCGTCACGGCCTATATAATCTTCTATGACCAACTTGAGTAATGTAATATCTTCTACATTTTGTGATGATGCTGATTGTGATTTATGTTTGTCAGAATTTTATGCCTGAAGTTTCACGTGCACTGACCATTTATGCAGAAAATAGATACTAAAAGTTGCAACTCATCTTTGCAGGCCAGTACATGTCCCCTTATGATCGAGATGAGGGCCCGTCAATCACAGGGTGGAGAGTCCAACGGTGGGAATCATCTGTCCAGCCTGTTGTCCTCCATCCATTATTTGGAAGTTTTGATGGAAATCCTCCTATGCGAACGATTTGGGAGTCCAACGTGGACATTATTATTCCCACAACAGACAATAAGTCAAAAGGGATCCATTTCAATCCTTTTGATCTTCCAACATATCTCGGGACCCTCGCACGAGTTGTTTACTCAGTTCAAGGTGGTGAAATTGCAGTTGCTTTTCTACATGGTCGAGTACGCATATTTTATGGTTCGAATTTTGAACCTGTAGCCAACTATCAGATTAATGTTGGATCATCAATTGCTGTTCCTGCTTTTTCCGCAACAAGCTGCTGTTCAGCTTCTGTTTGGCATGACCCAAGCAAGGGTGAGACCATGTTGAAAATAATCCGAGTTCTTCCTCCACCTTTTCCAATTGGTCAAGAGAAAGCAACCTCATCAACTTGGGAACATGCAATTGCTGAAAGGTGATTGCTTAAATGCTTTAGGACGTGGCATGTTCATAACCTTTCTGGAAGTTGTGATTTATGTGTGTGTGTTTCTTTTTTGTCAATGGTTTATTTCTCTGCTAACATCTGTTAGGAAAAACAGGTTCTGGTTTAGCCTTTTGGTTGGAGTTGATTGGTGGGATGTTGTAGGTTGTACACAGAGAGCTGCTGAAGAGGGTATTGGTAAGGATGTGCAAATTATTAAGTCTTGCTACTATTTAGTCCTGCTTCTATTTTTATTGAGTTTTACTTGAAATTTATGCCAGAAAAAAAAAACGGACATTACAATTTACTTTATTTCATATATGCACTCTATTATAAAGAATCTGCATAATTGCTACTGTTCTGTATGTTAATGAGATTCTTTTTTTGGTTTCAGTTTCAGTTAACGGTGTTATTGCAGTCTTAGATGCGGATTTCCATTCCCTTCCAACTGTTCAGCACAGACAACAGTATTGTCCTGTATGTTTCTGTAAACTATCAGCATTAGCTTGCTCAATTATCTTCTTTGTCATTAACTCCAATTATTATTTTTCTGTTATTTTGTATGGCTCTATGAGATGTTGATGGAGTGGATATAATATTAGTTGGATTATGGATCTTGTAGCAAATGCATGTTAATAGCAGTTTAGTCTCCCTTAGTTTGACCAATCTTTTTTTGTGGCTTTCATATGGAACATCTGTTGTTAAATTGTCTGACATTAACTTTACATTTTAGCTTTTTGGTTTAGTGTAATGTTTTAATGCATATGGAAATGGCTTTTTTATGCTGCTTTCAGCGCTCAAAACAACTATGTTTTGTATGATTGCAGGGTCTAGACATGATAAAGTGTAGGCTACTTGTAGGATCAAATGCTCAAGAGGTCAGGGAAACGGTTCTTGATATGCAAGCTAGGGTGTTGCTAGATATGCTCGGGAAGGGAATTGAGTCCGCCTTAATAAATCCGTCAGCATTATTGCCTGATCCATGGCAGGCATCCGAGGAGATACTATCCAACATTGACATGGAATTAATGGCTGTTGAACCTGAACTAACTCCATGTATTCAGGTTTGTTTGTTTACTGTTGTAAATTGGAATTACATGCCACATATTTTGTTTGATGGGGAGTTTATAGTGTTCAATTTTTTCCATACATACTTCTATTTATATTCACACTGGTAAAATAACTTATTTTGTTGCAAATATAATACACCATGTAGATAAATATATCTATAAACCTATTAAATGTGTTTGTATTTGTAACCCTTTGATTGACTCCTTTCTTTCAATGAGTTGGTGTTGCTATGATTCTGTTAAACATTTAACTATATATACATATCATTATTGTTTCAATATATTATGCAGGCCTATGTTGATTCAGTTCTCGATCTGGCATCACATTTGATCACTCGGTTGCGGGATTATGCTAAGATTTGTCGTACATTGGCAAATCAAGCTGTCACTGTAGGGAACGGAAGCACTTCTGGTGGAGTGTCCAACCTAACTCCTAATCCCTCCATCAGTGGTCCTTCATCCTTAATGCCCATAAGCATCAATGCAGGAACTTTTCCTGGAACACCTGCAGTTCGACTAATTGGGGATTGCCATTTCCTTCAAAGATTGTGCCAACTTTTGTTCTTCTGCTTTTTCTTTAAACGGTCACAACATGCACGCTATATGAGTGATTTGCGGAGAACTTCTGGAAATGCAGGCCAATGGTATAGTTTTGAAGAGGTATAACTTTGTTACAACTGGCCCAAAAGTTCTAATTTTGATTATTTGTCTCTTACATGAATGCTTGGGAACTGTGAAAAAAATTTCCTTCGCTTACAACGATTGAACTGTTAGTTTTACTTGAGGTCTGAAAGCTCTAGTAATGCAGGTCAAGGTTATTTTTCAAGTAATTTTGGATCTCTGTCGCCGAACTTCTTGGCTGCAACACCCCTTGCCAGATTCTCAGGTGGGGAGTAACAGCATTCAGGTTCGGCTGCATTATATACAGGGGAACTACACTGTACTTCCTGAGGTTGTGGAAGCATCCCTTGCCACACAAGTGCAGGTAACTTTCTGAGTTCTCATTTTGAAGTTAGTGTGTCTGGTAGACAAATGGAACTACTTATGAGTTGTATTTCACAAACATGATGTATTACTGCCGCAAGTTTATGATGCAATTCAATTCATGACTTGAAAATGTGATGTAAGACAGTAAGAGTGATAGAAGTTAATGAAATAGGATATGAAGGGTTGAGTTGTCTCTCTTTAATAACGATGCCTTTTATAGCATATTGTTTCTCATTTAATGATAAAGCACACTGTTTTAGATCATAGGAGCACTTGATATGTTTGAATATTGAGCACTTGATAAAATAAATGTTTTTGTTTGTTTTGTTTTGTTTCATTTGGGTGAATTAAGATTTGTTTTTTTCCTTGGATTGAGTGACTAACTTTCCTAAGAGCAATGCCTGCCCCTAAACTAAATAAACATGGCTATACAGAACATGTCTCATGCTAGAGGTGCCGATGACGCTCGTCTTCTACTACACAAGCTAGAACTCCACCCTCCTGCCGAAGAGTGGCATCGACTTAATATGTTTGGCAGACCTTGTACTGATCCAAATGATGCACCTAGACTTGTTGATTCAAGGTCATTGGAAAGTAACGATATCGATTATGGAACCAATGGCCTGTGGCCAAGGAAGCGCAGGATGATTGAGCGAGATGCAGCTTTCGGGTTGAACACTTCACTCGGTTTGGGAGCTTATCATGGTATAATGGGATCTCGAAGAGACGTCATTACTACATCATGGAAGACTGGCCTTGGAGTCTGGTACAAGGTATGAAAAGAAGTCTTGTACATACAAAATGTTATTCTTTCGATGATGCTTGGAAATTAGTAAAAAGACACTTCTTATTCTTCTTTCCAAACTCCTATATTTTTGTGTGCCTCTATGTGGATATATTATTCTATTTTCTGATTCTTCTTTTTTTAATTGTGTGGTGCAGTGCGTAAGATGTATGAGGCAGACTTCTGCTTTTACTTCACCAGGTTCCGCCAACCTCCCCAATCAAAATGGGCGGGAGACTTGGTGGGCCAGCCGCTGGGCCTACAGCTGTCCCATGTGTGGTGGAAGATGGGTCCGAGTTGTATAGCTTCTTTTGGGAAACTTGGAATCCGACTCAAAGATCGACTAAGTTGTGTATCTGGTTTTATTACAAAAATTGTCACCATGTGGATTCAATGCTGACTGGAATTGTACAGGGAAGAAGATATGTAGATTTACTTGATAGGCAGGAGCGGGGAGTAGTTTTAGATGCATTCATGTTACATACAATAGAAAAATAATTTTCTTTGGTGTTATCCTAGATTTTCCGATTTCTCTCAAACCAGATAGACCATAATAACATTGCATGAAAAGATAGGCAGGAACTCCCGCATCATCTTGGGATTAACCATCCACCTTTGGGTTCAATTCATAACTATGTTCTTCACCATTCTAACCATGTATTTTACCTTTTTTGTGTCTTATAAATCAATTGTGTGTTTATCTTACTATAATTTGATGTTGCACTTGAGGAATTGGTATCATTGCTCAATATATGGGATCAATGGATTAAACCGTGTAAATTCTATTTTTTGAATAATATCATATATTCATCTGTAGTCATTATGACATCCTTGTTGGCTTAGGTTTAAGTGATTGGGTTACTCACGCCTAGTAACTCAGGCACATAGTTATACTAAGACTAGATGAGGAATTAAAGATAAGTGCAGATAGTTTTAGATTGTCATTTCACTCATATGTTCCATCCTTTGGGATCCACTAAGATGTAGCGTATGTTTGGTTCAACGTCAAGTTTGTGAAAATTAGGGTGAAAAATCACGGCAACGCAGAAGCTTGATTTTGTAACTTCTTAGAAATCACGGTTGGGAGTGTGGTGAACGTGCGTTTGTTGCCAATGTAACAGGCTAGTAATCTCATCTCACATTGTTTTATGTTTTACAGTTAAAAAGACTTAGTGAGCGGGAGACCAGAGCTTAGTTGATTACTTACTTAGTGAGCGGGAGACCAGAGCTTAGTTGATACTTTCAAATGAATGTGAGCATTTCTCTCATAATTCGAATGAACCATCCGATGGAACAAATATAAAGCTATGTTTGCTTCTGTGTGTGATTTCATCCTACCCTTGTTCATTTTTCTTAAGGATACAGGAGTATTATAATAACGAAGCATAATGGAAGCAAAGTAGACATTATAACTTCGTGTTACTCATATTGGAAATTGTCCAAATCATTCTGTCAAAGGAGACTAATGTATTGGACTGATATACTAGTAGTGCCTGAAAACAAATCTATGAAATAGATGGTGCTAAGAAAACCATATGCTTCACTAGAACTTTGGCTGAAATAAGATCTCAATTTTAGTGGCCATCAATGAAGAAATATATCCAAAAATTTGTCCACCATTATGCAACATGTCAGCAGTCAAGACTATCCATACCACTATCAATTCCTTTGTAGGGATTCTTCAAAAAAAAATCCGTTGAAGGGAAGGGAGGATATAGCAATGAATTTTATTACCAACTTTTCTAACTGATTCGGGTATACAACCATGCTGGAGGTGATTGATAGATTGTCTACATATGCTCACTTTATAGCATATAAAATAAATATACCAACATGAAAGTTGTAGAAGCAGAAGACTGCCATCGACTGAATATGTTTGGCGGACCTTGTACTGATCTAGGTGATGAGGGTTGTAGAAATGATGCACCAACACCTGTTACTTCAAATCCACTTGATTCCAATGGCTTGTGGACAAGGAAGCGCAGAACATCCGAGCGAGATGCAGCTTTTGGGTTGAGCACTTCAGTGGGTTTGGGAGCTTATCTTGGTATAATGGGATCTCGAAGAGATGTCATTACTACATCATGGAAGACTGGCCTTGAAGGGGTCTGGTACAAGGTATGAAAAGAAGTCTTGTACATAAAGTTATTCTTACGATGATGCTTGGAAATTACCCTTCTTCCCAACCTCCTTTGTTTTCTGCCTCCATGTGAATAGTATTCTATTTTCTGACTTTTCTATTTACTTCTATGTGGTGCAGTGCATACAATGTCAGCGGCAGACTTCTGCCTTTGCTTCACCCGATTCAATCAACCCTCCCATTCAAAATGACCGGGAGTGTTGGTGGGTCAGCCGCTGGGCTTACGCCTGTTCAATGTGTGAATGAAGATGGGTACGAGTTGTGTATAGCTGCTTAGTGTAGGCAGAAACTGAATGTAAATTAAATTTTCACTGAATTTGTACAATTTGTACATGGAAGAAATATAATAGAAATAACTTAATTTTATTGATGATAGAATAGGATTACACAATGGATTCTCAAGAAATTTCATAGTCTTGGATTGCACCCTACCAAATATCAGAGAGGCTCTCCTAACTATAGTTGAAAATGAGTCAAGTTGAATCAAACACCTCAGCTCAACTTTACAAGAATTGGTATAGCTCAAAACTCTACAGCTCATTAAGTTTAGCTCGTTTGCTCGAATCACAATTCATTTATATGAAAAATTATTTTTAGAGAATCTAAAACAAACAGGGCTTAATTATCTAGTGACTTTTCCTTCCATTTTTCTATTTATTCAATAACTGTCTAATTGTAATTGTTGCCCATTAATATAATAACTGAAACCTACTAACATAACAATACCAATAAGATGTCTAACACTTAGCTCTAGTAAATCAGCAATTAACAATTCTACCAACACACTCGTATGTTTTCTGAGTGGAATTAATTTGTGTATGTCTCCCATGTACTTGAATTTTATCAAGTGACAATATACTTGAATTTTTGTGTATGTCTCTTATAAAATACGTGAATTATTTACAGAACTTAAAACATAAAAGCCTCTCAAATGTCAAATCGAAAACAGGTAGTTCGTGTTTACTAATGTGTGTGATTTTTCTCCTCTTATTCATTTTTGTTAAGGATCCATAACAATAAAGCATAACAGAAGCAAAGAAAACACTGAAAATGATTAGGCAAAACTAAAACTTCGTGTTATTCATATCGGAAATCGCCAGTCATGCTCAACATTGAAGCACAAATATGTACACAACAACGAAACCAAACAACAAAAACTAAATATCCCAAAAGGGCTAATAAGTTGCTCTTGGCAAACAAAATACAAAAGAAACTTAGATTATTATTATGATGATAAAAATAGTCTAGCTTCCCCAAGTAGCCCAGTTAGCTTCACTTCCGACACGTGGCATCATTTGATTCCTTGACTGAGAATCAACATTGAAATTGGCCCCACACATAACACCCTCACTGTCAATCCTAGGCATTGCTTTCATCTTCTTGGTTGGATGCTCAAAGTTCAACAGACCATGCTCACTATGAAACAGACACCCTGAAATTTATGCATTAAATTCTATTAGTCCCTAGACAATTTTTCACATTATCTTAGTAATAGTACCAATTTGATAAATACTGTAACCTAAATGGTAGTTTAACATAAAAAATGCAACATTTTATTAGGACATTACATAATCCTTAATTATCTTTCCAAAGGGTAATTACAAAATCATGATTTACATACCAGTTGGAAATGGTGCAAATGATTTAGCACAGCTAGCTTTTACAAGCTCCAAATTTTCAGAAATAACCACAGAACCATCAGCAGCAATACCCCAATAGAGTCCAATATGGCCATCAGAGCCCTAATAAGACACAAACAAACATAATTATTAATTAATTAGTCACAAAAAAGTGAATTTTTTCCAACATTTAGAGGCTAATTAAGAAAGTGACTCACAGATGCAGCAAAAACTGTTCCATCCTTGTGATCATAGATGACAAATGCAAAACTGCCTTCAAGTTCTTTAAGGACTTGATCAGCAGGGTATGGACCTCTGTCGCGAAGTGTCCGATATGCTTCGATGATAAACATAGCCTCATTTCCTCCCTTTGATAGTCCATACTGCTTGTTCAATTGACTAAGGTTATGCAGGTTGCCCATGAAAGCACAGTATATGTTGTCCAAACCACTAAACAACCTGTGTGACAAATGACACATTTCTTGTATTAGCAATAGAACTCAATAAACTTATAACATAAGTTTCATTTTCACCTACTTTTTATTTCCCTAGATCTAATATTATTTGATATGTGATTGCATACAAACTTAGGATTCTTTGTGCCTACAATCAGATCTGAAACCTATAGAAGCTAAAATTATATACAATATATCAAAAAATGTGAAGCATTTATAACATACCTTTGATGAATGGAGGGTTTGTTTGAAGGGGAATAGGCTAATAAGGCATCATTTCCAAAAGTCATGTAAAATGCATTAGAGGAATTACATGACATGAAATCTCTAAGAATTTCATGACTTGGTTTAGCCTTAGTGTGTGAATTAGAAGCTGGACTGTTAAGCTCCTTTGGTGCATTAACCAACTTTTCCTTAAAAATTCCCAACATGTTTTCTTCTAGATCTTTGTTTAAGTAATAATTAGCTGCAAAAAAAACATGAAAATTAGCAAAGATGTAAAAGAAGAAGAAAAAAACAAGCAAAAAGAGTGAAAAGACGAAGCATACCAAGAAATGAGATTGAAAATGGATAATGATGAGAAGAATGAGGAAATGGTGTAAGATATATATAGATGAAAATAGAAAGGGGTGTTTCAGTCTTTTAGTTTTTTGACTCGAAGAAAGCGAGTGAAATGGGTGACGTGGAAAATGGAAATCCTATCCAATCCAAATAAGGAATAGTGGATAATCATGAAAAAGGAACGTATCTTAATCATAATGTCTTTTTTTTCATAATATATTACTGCCAAAGAACCATGTTATGAAAGTGCATGTTGTCTAATATAAATATTCTAGTGATGTATAATTCACTTAGAATATTTTTAAGAATAAACCAATATTTTTAAAGAAATTGCCGAGCTAAAAGTTTATAATTAAACATTTGTTAAAGTAGAAAAACATAGTTTTTGGTAGTAATATATTATGAAAAATATTAACGAATGTTCTGAAGGTACTCTTTAAGAGTTTAAAATATTAAGATTTTATAAAATATGTGTATTCAATGTATTAGAAATTAAAATATTTAACATTTTAAATAAATACATTTGAGTAATTTATTTATTTGAAATCCTTAAGGTGTAAGACTCATATTATTAATATAAAGTTTTCATTGTCATTTAATAATTATTAATCTCTGACGATGAACATGTAATCACCTTATTAGACTCTTTTCTTTGAAGGAATACTATTAAACTTTTTGAAAGTTGATTTCGTATTTTTCAAATAATATTTTTTTTATTTCCTTAAAAAGAACATAATATCTTTTATTTATTTGCTTGATAGAGGTCATAAAATCACTCTCCTAAAAAAAGCCATAAAAGCACCTATTAAAAATATTTTCCTAAGTCCTTAAAAAAAACATTTTCCTAAGAAAATGGTCCGATGCATAATAGTATTTTGAAACTTATTATTATGATTAGAAGAATTAATTAGTATTACTAGATGGGTGCGTGGCATAGCATCATGATCTAGTCATGGAAGAGAACGTGTTATGATGAAAATGGAGGTAATTGATGGTAGTAATTAGTGTAGACGCGTAATTGGAATTTGGGAATTAAAAGATATTTATTTTATGGATACAGGATCAGGAATATAAAAAAGGAAAGGAAAAATCTTATCCATATTGATATGACCATGATCCGACTCAGCAACTTTGAAAACCACCGTACATCATCCACAGATAGTGCCAGATTTTATTAAATCATTGTTGAGGTTAAAAACGTCATTCATGTCTGAATCTTTTGAAGTCAGAAGAATCTGACGAATTCAATGGATGCATCATCGTTTTTTGGTCTGTAATGGATGCATCATCTCATTTTGTTTTATAGCGTACCATGCCCGTTACGAAATTGTGACATAATTTTTTTATTTTTTGGCAAAATGACAATGTTATTTGACAAGTGGAATTTGGTAGTTTTGTCAAAAAAATTCCAAACAAAAAACAGTGGAATTACAAGACTAAATCCACTAATTATGCTGAAAAAGACTTGTGTCATTTCATGCATACACCCACGATTTATTATGATCATATAAGACACTTTTGCTTGTAAAAAATAATAATACAATACAAGATACATTTGATACTCTTTTTTTTTTTTTGACAAAACATTTGATACTCTTCTATCTCTATTATTATAATCATTTGTCTCTTATTTACCTATCATGTTGCTTACATTACATCACTGGATTTGAGATATTCAACGTTTGGACACATTGTGTTGCAAAGCTTTTCTCAAAATCATTCAAGTCTTTTGAGAAATTGTCATTTCTTTTGTGCTTTTTAAATTTCAGGTATGCAATATTTTATAAATCGAAACCACATAGTCGAAGTGATGATCTTTTTTATGAGTAGGAATTGAACTCGGTACCATTGGAGTTTAGAACACTCGGACACTACGTACCAACCACTTACCTTAGATCCGGATGGTAAGTGGAAATGTTCATCTAAAAGCACGAAAGAATAAAATGATATTCAATATACACACCATCTGACGATTTTGAAGAATTTAACAGTAGACTATTAAGATTGAACCAATAGAAGTTATTTTACCGTGAGGGTATGTACACATCAACGACAATAGCATCAATATATGATTGACAAGTACATTATATATGTAATAAACTTGGTTGCAAAGTTGCATATAAAAACTTGAGTGACAAAAAGTGGCTATAAACACTACAAACAGATACTTATATCTCTCCCTACAATCAGTTATAAATCATAATCCATACTATGATATTTTTCTTCTGGATAATAAAAAGCAGTCACAATACTACCCCCAAATTTCCTACCATTTAGAGCATTTTTTGCAGCTAAACAAGCAGTACAATCAGAGTATTCCAAGAACACCTACAAGAGAAACCGAAACCACAATTAAACAACTACGTTTGGCTTAAGAATAGCCTCACGTACTTTATTTGTTAGAGAAACAGTGCAAGACCACAAAGCTCAGCCCACATTTAAAAGTTTCAAATCACTATGGCCCAGCCTGAGGTGCGTTAAATTTGTATGTAACTCACGCACTATGTTTCATATGCAAACTAAAGTGGAGCTACATGCATGACATTAACAAACGAATCTCAAATGCATCACAAGTGAACTATGTACCTTTCCAATTCCTGTAGACAGCTCTCCATTTGGATTTGGACGAGGAATAACAACATTCACCAAGGTCCCTGTACATTCCAATATGATGGAAGAAATTATATCAATCAGAAGCCCATGAACAAAGACGTTACTGGAATTTCGGAACATTCATTTGTTATTGTCCAATTGATCTCGCAGTAAAATAGATTATCCCAAAAATAAAGTCATCAGATTCAGACACACTTCCTATAACACCTATAATGACTGACAAAGGGACATTGTCATGACCACACACACAACTTGTTTAATACTCTATGTCCCGTTGAAATGGTCTAAGACACTCCGAAAGTCAAGCTTCTCCAACAAATTTTGTTTTACAACCATCGTACTGAATTGCTATCAGCCATTTTATATGTCCCAAAAGAGAATTAACTATATAATTGAAATACTGAACTTGTTTGGATCCTTGTTGACACCAAACTAAAAATGTCGATCAAAACATTAGTTGAATAAAAGCTTACTATTTACGCCTCAAGCATAGTTTTCCAAAAGCTTGGATGAGATTAATTAAATTTTATAAATAGATCCAACTCACCCACTTAAACAGAGAAAATGTAATATATTAGTTCATAAGCACAACTTTAAGCAGAAACTGGCAAAGTAATAGGGCACATATTACACAACATGCATACCAAATTTGCGGCATTCATCCCGCATGTCTTCCAATATTTCTTCATATTCTCCATTATCAGTTAATTGTTCAGTAGTGACGGCCTTCAAAGAAAATAAGGTAGAGCAGGTGAGGTGAAAATAA
>Ga0099826_10002458_pt1 | contig 11960 bp, 9 predicted proteins | sample Mtrugardesep15_FD_76830 | JGI IMG/M metagenome (GOLD analysis project Ga0099826, IMG submission 76830) | Root nodule microbial communities of legume samples collected from California, USA - M. trunc garden sep15 | ecosystem: Host-associated > Plants > Roots > Nodule | place: USA: California...
AAAGAAAAAATAATACTTTGGAAGTAGTGTAACATAATATTAATTGAAGGGTACAATTGAAAAGAAAAAGTCATTATTGCATTGGAAACTGAAAGTGACATTTATTTTGAAACAATTTTTTTTGCTAAAACGACACTCATTTTGAAACGGAGGGAGTATAAGAAAGACGAGTATCTTGAGGTTTGCCATTTAATGACTAAATTAAAAAGATATTTGGATAACACTAAATAAAAAATATGAAACAAAGAAAATGCAAATTTATGAATTCACTATGAAATCACAAGCACTAAACCTTTGACGGTGCCTGAAAAAGCACAAAGATAATCAAAGGCAACAAGTTGAAAATTCTGAGCAAAGTTGCAATGAGGAAGGAATTGATTAATCACAAGCACCAGTACATATTTGGCAACAGTGCCATGCACAGAAACAAATAGATTCATAATAGAATTTAATGCTCTCAGATTCTTTTGGTTAAGAGACTATTTTAGAAATAGAAAGGAATGGATTTAAATAGATTGAAAAAAAAAAGAGAAACGAGCCTCGATTATAAGGAGGGTTACAATGAAGATATTGTAAAAATCATGATAGGAGCAAGTTTTTGCACTTTGATATATCCAGACATATCATGTGACAACCAAGAAATTATGGATCTGTACGACCAAGCTCGATCGCCTACAATCAAATCCTTAAGAGAATTTGCTTTCCGTAATAGGTGAGTAGCTAACTCAATTATATTTATGGAGCAAACACAACCATGTAATTCTACATATTTCAAATCATTATGAAAATCTGCATGACTACTTGCATTTGGCTTCAACATATTCTTTGCCTTGCTTGAATAACTTCTTTCATGACTACATGCTAGAGTAAATCTGCATTTTTTGAACTGATTTTACTAACTCCAAAACCCATACATCGAGCATAATTCTTGTAATATTTGGTAAATTCTTCTTCATAACTAAATGTCATTCCAACCTTAAGTTTTTCATCTTCATGAACAATATTTACTAACTTTGAGAATATAATCAATAAAATAGAATCTGGCAACTCAATCTTGGGTTTTTTAGAGCTCCTCTTCTTCATTGCTACTGCAATTAATAACGAAATTTGAATTAAAATTAAAAGCATAAACAATCAAAAGAAAGTATAATTGATTTTATAAATATCATCATAATCATGATGGTACACTGCAAAAGATATACAAACAGAAGCAATTGCGTGTTGAAATTTTTTATAAGGACCAAAACATGGCAGTTTTATTTATGAGGATTAAAAACAAAATTCTCTATATTTATAAGGATAAAAAACTTATTTAACCCTTTTAACTTTTAATCTTAAAGTGACACAAGTAAATTTACATATAATTTTAATCCTTGCAAATACAGTTTTGTTTTAGTCATGGCAGTCTTTTTGTTTGCATTTCATCATCCTTGCAAATTTAGAAACGCAAATTTAGAAACATTGCTTTTGTTTCCTCATTTCAAAGTTAAAAAACAACAAATTACTAATGGATGTAGACGTGGCCAATCACAACATACCATGTGGCCACCATGTGATATGTCAGTAAATTTTTTTAATAATTAGTTTTAGACTTAAATACACTTTTAATCAACTATTTATATATTTTTTAAATTTTAGTCCCCTTTTTCCAAATACAACCTTTTGATCTCATATTTTAAAAGTCGACAAATTTTTCTAATCCCCCCTTCATGTAATTGATGTGGCAAACTCATTAATGATGATGTGGCACATATGTGGCAGTATTGAGTTGGAAAAAAAATATTATCCATGCCATTTTTAAATTTTTTTTTATCACATGTATTATTAATTACAATAATAAAAAAGCAAAAACTTTTATGAACACAATTGAACTTTAGGGGGAGTGAGAATAGGGACAGAGTCAGGAATTAAATTTAGGGGGACCAAGTTGAGAGCATAATTTGTTAAAGAAAAAATAAATTTTCAAATACACAACATATGCAAAAAATTTAAGAAATTATAAGATATATTTAAAGTTAAAACATATCCACAATTATAAAAAGAAAATAAAATAAAAATCAGGGATATAAGAAAGATGGGTATCTTGAGCTTTGCCACTTAATGACTAGACTAAAATGATTTTTGGATAATACTGAAAGAAAATATGAAACAAAGAAAATGAAAATGTATTCGATGAAATTACAAGCATCGAACCTGTGACGGTGCTCAAGAAAGCGCAAAGATAATCAAAGACAACAATATAAAATTTCTAAGCAAAATTGCAATGAAGAATCTATAACCGATTACTCGATGGCAACAAAAGCTTCATACATATAATGTGACAACCGCCAAGTCATTTAGGTGCAATTCAAACAAACTAGTACATATTTGGGCAACAATGCCATGCACAGAAACAAATAGATTCATAATAGAATTCAATGCTCTCAGATTCTTTTGGTTAAGAGACTATTTTAGAAATAGAAAGAAGGAATGGATTTAAATAGATTGAAAAGAAAAGAGAATTGAGCCTCGATAATAAGGAGGGTTACAATGAAGATATTGTAATAATCATGATAGTAGCAGGTTTTTGCACACCTAAAGCACAAAGCCTTATGCTTGAAACCCAAGTTTCAAATATTGCACTAGAATTGTGCAACTAGTGTAAATTGACCAGGAAAAACACAACAAACATTCTTTACACAAACACCTTCCACCAGTTAAAACTCCCCAACTCGATCCATCTATCCCACAATAGTTCCCTGGCACATTTTGTTGAACAAATCTCTTCATCAAAGGCTACAACAACGACATTAATGACTTTAAATAATATCTTAATTCTAATTGAAAGGTTAAACGTGTGAGCGCTCCTACAATAAACTTATTAAGCGTTCGTAATAGGATAAGACTGTTCGTTATATGATAACCAACATCTCTAACACTACAATGACTCCTTCAAATATAAATAAAAAATTCCTAAGAGGATAATTAATATTGAAATTCATATCAATGTAAATTAGACAATGTTTGTGGGAATGAATTAACTAATATCATTACGAAATTCATTATAATTAAATATAATAGATTTAGAAAATTATAAGTTGACATTGTTCATGTACTTCATCTTTAAACATCTTATGAATTAGATTCCGTTCAAACCAACAACAACCATCAGAGTCATTAGTCCATCCACCAGCTCCTGTATAGAATTTGTCACTAGAACCAAAAGTAATTTGCTTAAGAGAATTTGCTTTCCTCAATAACTGACTAGCTAACTCAATTATATTAATGGAGCAAACACAACCACGGAAGTCTACATATTTCAAATCATTATGACAAAACCTTGCATGATTTCTTCTTTGCCTCTTAAATCCACCCATGTGTGAATTTTTCAAATGTAGATTTCTAATCTGAAAATTGAAAAATAATGATCGATTGGCTTATCAAGTTTAATTGTTTAGAAAACTATTATTCATAAAAAAAGTTAAATTATAACACTTCAAATAAAAAGTGGACAACTAAAGAAATAAAGAGTTGAATTACTCACAGTAAGAGAAAGTTTTTGGAGATGGCAAGACGACATTGCAATATCTAAAATCCAAAAGTAGTCCATATTAGGATTATATGCTCCCTCAATAAATAACTCCAGTTGTCTAAGATTTTGAAATTGAACCAAGATATTTTTTAATTTCACCACCTGTTTGCACCAATAATATTTAAAGTCGATTAAAAGCAACTGGTGACTCAAATAATTAACAAAAACCTAGGCAGTCTATAGCAGGAAATATCCTTTTGTCAAGAAAAAAAATAGCAGGAAATATCCTAGTGGAACACTGTGGATCAGCAATTTGAAGCCACAACAATTCCCAATCGCTGCATATTGAGATAAGGTTGCGGCCAGAGCGGTAGAGATTGTGTCCTATTTTCGCAATGCATAACGTGTCTCACACGACACTACATGGCTGTAACAATGCATTAAAAAAACAAAAAATTGCGTGTCTCGAGCAACAACTTGACTTCTGAGTGATTGAAATACAATGAAATATCAAGACTAAACTAAGAATGTAGAAGAGAAAAAGTGCAAAAAGGTTGCAGAAAATGTGTTACTTTTGTTGGTGGTATTTAGGATATAACGTTGAGCAGCAAACAATTATAATGAATCAAGTGTATTCAATCTTTCTTTTTTGTGTTTACACTAACAATGAGGTGTTGTTTGAATTGGATGCAAAACTGGAAGTTGATTGGTTTAACGGAAAAACTTCCTTAGCTCCTATTGATGATTTTATTCTTGATAGTAAGTTTCTTTTATCTCAAGCAGAGCAGCTCATTTTGGTATTAAAAATATCAAGATATATACATTATAAATCTTTTTTATTTGACCAAATACATATACATCTTATTAGTATATAATTTATAAATACATATTTGAATAGCAGCAATGCCGTGGAATCCACCACACCTCTATTTGATTTCGTGACCAACAGCTACGCACCGCTATGTGAGATTTACGACCTATATAGAAACAATAAACATCAACAAGCAAACTTGGTTTTTGAGTGACTCACCTGTGAAGTGTATATGATCATAGATAAATTCTCAATATGTAGTAATCTTGCAATTGGACCAAAGCGATGCTGATTTTTCTCTCTTTTAGCTGCATTCCAGAAAACCTTCAATAACATTGGAGCCTTAACATCAAATCCTATCGTCGTAGGACCATTATATTCAAATGATGAGAGATTCAATGCATCAACAGCTATGCGGTTAGGAATTGGATATTGATTATAGCCACAATCAATTATTTTCAAATGATGCAACTTTGTACTAGTAATATTCAGATTACTTATGATCCAACAGTTCTTAAAGGTGACATCCTTGAGTTGGAGACATTCAGAAAACAAAAGAGGAATGACATCGTGTTGGACATTTTGATGGATTCCATCAAATACAATCGTTGTCACATTTTTTAGTCCAGAAAACCCAAAAGCATTAGAACTTTGAGCACCTATGATGCCAGAAATTAGATTACCTCTATCTTGGATAACATTTGAGCCTGAATGTTCATTTTGTGTATTGGATAACTAGAAATGGAAGAATATTCAATGGATGAGAGATTTGATGCAATGATATCTATATTCCTCACTCCCCCAATTTGAATCCCACAGTTAACGATGTTCAAATGAAACAATGTTGAACTGACTATTTTTAAGTCAGACTTGAAATCACAATGATCAAGGGTGAAGTCTACAAGATGGTTGCAATTTGAAAACAAACCCTGAAGCAGATTTTGATGCACATTAACTAGTTGCAACACAAGAGTTCTCAAATTCTTGAATCCTGAGAAGTCAAAAGGTCCTATTAGGAGGCAATTTTGTAGGTGAAGATATGTGAGAGAATCAGTGTCCGATAAGAGAGTAAAGGAAAATCTGTATAGCTCCATTCGACGCAAAAAATGATTTGGATCATTAGTTTCAGATGAGATGAGCAGTTCAATATGATTGACGCCCTTAGCAATTCCTTTGGAAATCATTCTGTCAATGACATCACTCTGTTTAGGACCTAATGGAAAATTTACTCGGATTGAACTAATCATATGGCCTTGATAATGCAGCATGAATTGATCCAATCTTTTGGCAAATTCAGATTGAAACCCTTGAAGGAGCGGAAGGCTTTTTGGTAACTCTTGAACAGTATTATGGTCAAACATGTTATGGAGATCAAAGTTGAGGTCCATTCTTAATGCCCATTCATGACGCCATTGTTTGGACAGTGTGCTTGTTTTCACCAAATCCTTCAAACCTAACTTTGAGAATATATAATCGATAAAATAGAATCTGGCAATGCAATCTTGCGCTTTCTAGACCTCTTCTTCATTCCTACTGCAATTAATAAGGAATACACACCAGAATTTGAATTAAAATTAGTAGCATAGACAATAAAACAAAACTATAATAGATTTTTTTTCTAATTACATGACGATGCAACATAATAATATACACACAGTCACACACATACAATTGTAGATAAATAGGTAAAAAAAAATTGAATAAATTAAAATTCCAAGTAGAACCTGCAAAAGAAAATTCGGCTGCACGTCAGAGGTTTATTGAGATGCTTGTGTTGAAGAATATTGGGGACAACTCGGATGGAAAACCTAAAGAGTTTGGATTTGTGTTTTCTAGTTCTAGATTATTATTTATAGAGTCGCAAGAACTCAGATATTTATTAAACAGACGAGATGAAAAAACAAATTTAAACTATTTAGATAAAATATTAAAATTGTGATAACTAAATATAGGATTCCTCTGTATATAAATATAGACACACCAGCGTTCAGCCCGTCGGAGTGCCTTCGTATGCCCTCTCTTCTTAAGGTGATGATGCGTATGAATTAAGAATAATAATTATATGAAATTATGATTAAAATTATTTTGTTTGTTTTTTTTTTATTAAAATTATAGGTATTAGGGAAAAGAACAGTCAGTCGCTCTCACATGTTTGTCTTTCTCTTTATTGTGCTAACGCGTATAAATTATCAACAATATTTTATAGAAATTTTGCGTGTAAATACAAACGATATTTTATATATTTTTTTTTTATATAGATTGAATTTATAAGTATAGGTATTTGTGACTTGCAAATGTAACAAACTGAACAAATCATGCATATTTATATTTTTCAATGACAATAATAATAAAACAAATATAATAAAATTTCTTATCTTTTTTAATAACTTTTTTTTGAGGAATTATCTTTTTTTTTACCAAAGGAATTATCTTTTTTAATAACCTCAGAAATATAACATTATTATTGGAAAATTTGTTTAAGGGTATAATTGTTATAACAATAAAGTCAACCCAAAATACCTTATTTTCTTTGTATCTATGCTTATTACTCCTTCCGTTCCTTTTTAAGTGTCTTTTTAGGCTGAATTTTTTGTTCATATCGTTTTGGTATTTTAAGGGTATGATTTGTCAATTATATTGTCGTGTCCAAAATCATCCCCTTAAAATACCAAAACCGCAGTTAAATGTGGAGAAGTGGAGTGTCCGAGGTTCGAACCACGGTCCCTGCATAAATTATCCAATGTCCCTACCAACTAAGCTAAGTCAACGGAGACTTTGTTTTTACAAAAATGTTATATTATTTATTGGTGTCATATGAATTTATATTATATTTGAAATATTGTTGGTGTGATTGGAAAAAATAAATATAGTTCGTTATAATACGAAAATGCAAAATATTTCTACATATAGTTTTGATCAAAATCAAAATTCACTATCCAACTGTTAAAAACAAACATCCACACCAGTCCACCATGGTAGACATGTTTAACTCATCCAACGTAGACTAAGTTGACATCAAAATCCTTCTTTCTTATCCAACAAGCCATATTGCAACAACTAGTGACAAGGAACACTAAGCACTGCCATCCTTAATCATGCTGTGATTTTTATTTGAGAAAATATTTGTTTGATTCAAAACAATAACTCTGGAAAAATCTTAATGAAAGGAAAAAATAACTCTCTGACTTATATTGACCTCTAAATTTTGTTTTAGAAGCTTGGATTTTTTACTTTTACCCATTTTTATATAAGCCTATTTCCTTTCTTTTTTTTTAAGCCTATACTGAATTTTGAAATTTAACTATCAGTTTCAACTTCAATGTTCTAATTAAGCTGCAACAACCTTCCTTGTATGAAAAAAAAAAGCAGATTTTCTTTGCTCCTTCTTTTCTCAAAGCAACTGAAGAACCAATGTTCATATTATTCTCTTTGCTTCATCAATTTCAACTTGTTCTTGCCTACACTCTTCACTACAAAAAGGTGTGTCCCCTATGCAATACCAAAATATATCTAATGAAAACCAAATCAAAGAGTTTTCCTTATCAAGTCTTACTACTTAAGGGAATAATAAGATGGATTAAGGAAATTGATTAATGACTTTGTACATGAAGATGTCTATTTGGTTTTCCCAAAGCCTTTTTGCAAAGAAAGCAAGATTCAAGAAAGTGAGGTTTTTTTTTTAAGGAAAGAAAGTGAGGTTGATGATCTTCAAATCTAGCATCGTAAAATCTTTCAGATCTAGGCGAATAGAGATTTATGTTGTAAAGAGTGGTATAACATAATGTTCTGGAAACAAAACTGTGTCGGACTAGGTGATGAAACGATGGAAGAGAATTTACGACAAAGAATGCAGATTATGGGTTGTCAAAAGAGATACAGTACATAGCAATATACTACGCACTTAGGATTGTTCACTCGTCCATGTTAGACGATACAAGGAGCTCGTCCACCCTAGAACGTGCCATTCACAAAATACCTTCCATAATTAGAAACTCATTAACTCGATACTTCAACCCCACGTCAGTTCCTTAGACAGCTTCGCAAAGGTGTAAGCACACATCAAAGGCTACATTGACAATGTTTTTTATTTTTCCTTCACAAAACTGCATTGACAATACTTATCACTTTAAAATAAGTTTCAATTCTAATACAATGTTATACTTATGTACTACAACCTTTTGTTAGATAAATTACCTATCATGTATTTATGTGATAAGAGTATGTAATATTATAAGCACTTATAAGAGACCTTTCAATAAAAAAAATGTAAATAATAACTCATCAATACTTATATGTGCTCGTTTGGTTCCAACTCTCACTACCCCAAAGCGCTTCTTTTTGCTCCATCGTAAAAACGAGCTCTATCAACATGTTTGGTTCTCCTCTTCAAAATCAGTTCTCATCCTTCAAAAGTAGTTATCTTTAAAGCTACAATTCTTAACTTTTGAGGTTAGATAGAATAAATTCTACATTAAATAATATTTTGGTTTATAACAACCACTTATGCATTATGTATCCAAACATAAACCAATTCGGTAAAAAAATCAATTATATTAAAATCAATTTTGACCATCACAAAACCAACCAAACACTTTGTTTAACACTACAATGATTCCTTCCTAACTCATTATAAATAAATTAACCTACACAATTGTTAGCTGACAATGTTCATTTAGATCGTCTTTCAGCATCTCATGAATGAAACCACGTTTAAACCCCCAACAACAAACATTAGACCCCTTATTCCATCTTCCGGCACCCATATAAAATTTGTCAAGAGAACTAAAGGTGATTTTCTTAAGCGAATTCGCGTTCCTCAAGAAGTGACTTGCTAACTCAATTACGTTTATTGTGCACACACAACCATGCAACTCTACATATTTCAATTCATTATGAAAAAATCCTGCGTATTCTCTTCTTTTCCTCTGAAGTCCAATCATATGTGAATTTTCCATACATGAATTTTCAATCTGAAAAAGTGAAAAATAACTATCATGATGATAATACACTCCATGAAAACTTTAAAATTCCATCATTCATATAACACTAATGCAAGACTTATATCATTATTTTAGTTGAAATAAGAACTTGTTTATTATATTACGGTTATGTTTGTCAAGGATAAACTCAGCTTACCGTGTATAATGCTTACATAAATAACAGATTTTTTTTTTATCTGATAACAATTCTTCTCTCACGAGGTGAAGTCATATAATTCAAGAAGTGTTTTAGATTATCACATAAAATTTCTCTCATTTTCACTCACATTTTTTTAAATGATGAAATTCTAAATAATTTAAAATTATACATTTTTATTTTATATTTATCGGTTAATTCAACCACTAATTTTATCAAGTGTTTTAAACTTAATTAACCCACTAGCTTAACTTCTATAAACTATAAAGTAGCTAATTCGTTATGAAGCGTGTGTATGCAAAAAAGAAAAAAATACACACCATTTTTTATTTTAAAAATCATATTGTTTAATTCTTTCCTCATGTACTTTTTTTGTTTGTTTATGTGTAAATAGAGCCTAAGTCATGTGTGTCACAAGACTTAGGTTTGTATTATCATTGCACATGGAATACACGACTTGATCAATTACAACCTTGAATTGTAATTTAATTAACTAGAACTCACCAATTGAGTTAAATTAGGTTCCAATTTTCTTTTGTTTAGTGCAGTAGCTAGAAATTCATACATATGAATAAATGAGGATTACCGAGTTCGAACTCTGACCTCTATCAACTGCTTACAGGACAAATTATAGGTTCATTACTTTTATAATACACTTATAAATTTAACATTTAGTTCTGAAAATTGATTTAAGAAATTAAATTAAAATTACAGTAATCATATATTAAGCGCAGTGAAAAATGAATGAAGATCATTATAATTATCATTATTTTTGTTACTTGTTACTATAAATTATATAAATCCCATACGGAATTTTACCTATTTATTTCTAAAAGTAAATAAAAAAAAGTTTTAATTTGAAAATTTCTTGATAGATTAAGACTTTCAGTTAAATTATATTAAGGAAAATATAAACCATCTAGAAAACTATAATTCATTATAAAGACAAATTATAACATTTAAAATAGAGTGAACAATTCGCCAAAAAAAAATAATGAACAACCTAATACAAATGGAGTTAAATGACTTACCTTCACAGAAAGTTTTTCGAGATGATTAGAAGCCATTGCAATATCTAAAATCCAAAAGTAGTCCAGATTTTGATCATATGCTCCCTCAATAAATAGCTCTAAATTTTTAAGATTTTGAAATTCGACCAATACCTCCGTTAATTTCTCTACCTGTTTACACCACGAACAATAAAGGTAAATGTTATTTGTGGGTTTTTTCAACAATAAACATCAAGCAACAAACATGATTTTTAACTTACTCACCTGTGAAGTGCTCATGATCATAGTTAAATTCTCAATATAAAGTAAACTTCCATATGGATGAATGGCAAATGGAGTTTCTTCTCTGGTAGTTGCATTCCAAAAAACCTTTGATAACCTTGGAGCATTAACAGAAAATACCCTCGTGTTACCACTATATTCAAAGGATGAGAGATTCAATGCATCAATAGACATCCTATAAGGAGACATGCCATCATAGCTACAATCAATTATGCTCAAATGACGCAACTTTGGACTGATAATTTTCATTCGACATATCATCCAACAATTCTTAAAGGTGACGTCCTCAAGTTGGAGACATTCGGAAAACAAATGAGGCACAATGTCGTCCGATATACATTCATGGAGTCCATCTAACACAATTGTTGTCACATTTTTTAATCCAGAAAACCCAATATGTTTAGAAATTTCTCTACCTCTAAAGCTAAACTTGGATAACATACCAGCCTCAATGTTCATTGAGTGTACTTCACGACCATTACAAGAATATTCAATTGATGACAGATTTGATGCAATGATATCTATATTCTTCTCCTTCCCAATTTCAACACCGCAGTTAACAATGTTTAAATAAAACAAAGTCCGACTAATTATTTTCAAGTCAGAATTGAACTCACAATCATTAAGGGTGAAGTCTACAAGATGGATGCAGCTGGACAACATACCCTGAAGCAAATCCTGCTTTACAGCAACAAGATGCAACACAAGAGTTCTCAAATTATTGAAACCAGATAAATTCATCGGTGCTACCAAGTTGCACTTCTGTAGGTGCAGATACGTCAAAGAATCATTGCCAATTAAGAGTGTAAAAACAAATTCGTATGGCTGTATTTCAAACTTAGTATTAGTTCGATATGAGAAAAGCAGTTCAATACGTTCGACACCCTTATCAATTCCTTTGGTAATCAATCTATCAATAACATCACTATGTTGAATACCTAATGGAAAATACACTCGCATTGAACGGATCATGTCACCTTGATAATGATGAATGAATTGATCCATTCTTGTGACGAATTCCGATTGAAACCTTTTAAAAACTGAAACTGGAAGGTTTTGTGGTAATTCTTGAAGTGTATAGTCAAGTTCAAATAAGTTATTGACATCAAAATTGAGGTCAATTCTTAATTCCCATTCATGAAGCCATCGTTTAGACAATACACTTGTTTGCACCAAATCCTTCAAACTTAACTTTGAAAAGATATTCGAT
>Ga0099826_10002459_pt1 | contig 11958 bp, 5 predicted proteins | sample Mtrugardesep15_FD_76830 | JGI IMG/M metagenome (GOLD analysis project Ga0099826, IMG submission 76830) | Root nodule microbial communities of legume samples collected from California, USA - M. trunc garden sep15 | ecosystem: Host-associated > Plants > Roots > Nodule | place: USA: California...
GATAAGCAATAAGGTGAAATAAATGCTTGAACTATGGAGGGAAAAAATTAGGTTAGAATTAGGTTAAGATATAGCTTGACCAAACAAGCTTTAGAAAGAAAGATACCACTTATGAAAAATATAAAACTCATTTTTGCCATTCCAAGGCTAGGCGTTCAAAAAATAGAGGAGGGAAAAATAGCATTTGAATTAAGCATATTTTAGGAGATCAAAGGCTAATATTATAGTGGAGGCCAAAGATAGAGATCCAACGGTCCACCTTGTTTTGGAGCCAAAATGTTAGGTTTAAGGGTTAACAAATAGGGTTAGCATGTTTGCTTGGATTAGATATAAATAAAGGATAGCAAAATAACATAAAAAAAGTGGTGTCGAACTAAGTTGATACCCTACTTTAATTTTTTTGCCAATTGCTCATATATATTTTAATTGTGCCTATACACAACTAAATACCTACCTAATCTATATCTATACTATATATAAAGGAAACTACCCCTTTCAGCCCACTTTTGGGTTGGAATTTTCTTTCCAAAAATACCCTTAATTTTAAATAGAAGTAACACATGTAACAAATAGATAAGAATAAATTTAAATAGTATAACAAATGTAACAAACACGAGATGAATATATGTATTTTTTTTTACTTTATCATTTAAAAAATATAACAAACTAGATGAGTATATTTATACTTACTTTTTTATGATCCTAATTATACCCTTAAACAACTTTTATTATAATAAAGATTGTTGTTCGTGTCATTAAAAAAAGCAACAAACTTTTATATTTTTACTTTTAATCAAAACCAAAATTCTATAAATAAAAAATACAGTTCATGATTTTCAAACGTTAGCGCAATAAAAAGAGCAGGAAAGACGGGCACGGAGTTATATATAAAGAAAACTACCCCTTTCAACACTTTTGTGTTCGATTATTCTTTTCAAAAGTACACTCAATTTTCAATTCAAATAACACATGTAACAAATACATAAGAATAAATTTAAATATTAAAAAAATGTATCAAACACGATATGAATACATGTATATATGTTTTTTTTCCTTTATCATTTAAAAAGTATAACAAACTAGATGAGTATATTTATACTTACTTTTTCATTTTTTCAATCGTACTCTTAAACAATTTTGTCTATAATAAAGATTGTTGTCACATTAAAAAAAATCAACAAACATTTATATTTTTACTTTTAACCAAAACTAAAATTTCCTAAAAAAAAATATCGTTCATAATTTTCAAACGTTAGCCCAATAAAAAGAGTGAAAAGACGTACACGATGCCTGTCTTTTCGCTAGTTGGAATAATGAAAAGTTCCGTCCAAAATCTCACATGTTTTTATATTTTGTTATAGATAAATGCAAAACTTATGTGCATCCTTGTCTTTTCTTTTTGAAAAAAAAAAACTTATGTGCATCTTTAAGTACTTTTTATGGTTTTTTTACGAAAAATATATCTTTTTTATTATGACAAACTTTGATAAAAAAAAAAACAAACTTTGACAAAATTATGAATTTGAGAAAATTATGAATAATTTCGTTAACAACCGTACAAAAAGAACCTAAGAAAATAAAAAGAATAAAATAAAAGATAATTATATAAAAAATGAGGTAAGTGGGATTCGAAGACCGTTTGATATTATATTTCTCATATAAGCTCTGTAACAAGCTATGTGTAAGCTAATAGTGATGGCTGATTAGAATATGGTATAAGATTCTTATGGAAATGTGATAAGTTATTTTTTATTGATTTATTCAAATACCTTTAAAAATGTTTATGATAGTAGATAAACCCCCATAAACATAAAATAAGGCAATCAAAACGGACCTAAATCTATATATAAAAGAAAAAGAAAACAAAGACTATAATGGTAGAATGTCAAATCATCACAACATTCCCTTCAATATTTGTTATCTTGCCTTAGGTGGAAACAACTTTCAAGTAAAACAAAAAGATCTCTCAACATAACCCATTGATGGCGGGGCCTTACCTAAAGTTTTACGGGTCTTAAGCATAACATGAGAAAAATGTTCCTTATAATTGTTAGTATTATATTAAAAAGTGAATATTAAACTCTAGACCTCCTTATCACTTCATTCTTTAATTTGTCACCCTTAACCATCAAGTCAACCTTATATTTTCGAACAATTGTGGGAGTCTAACCCCTTTCATTAGTCTCAATATTCAGATGTTGAATCTAATGTAAGGGTTGAACTCTCACAACATGGTAAGTTGAGGTTCGAATTCCACTTAAAAAAGTGTTCACATTTAGTGTTACGAGCAATACATCAAATACAATTATCTTTAGTAAAAACAAAAGAAAACTATTGCTCCTAATATGTCTCTATATATCGTTCAGATACTTTAAGTTAGATGTCAAAATCTTTTGAGGGGATAAAATTTATATTGTTGGTTGGACATTATTTTAGTTGTTGTTTAATTGAGCATTACATTACATGTAGTGTCTTTGAGACACTTTGCAAATCAACCAAAATGAGTGGAGAATTGTCTTTTAATTTTCTAGACAGTTTGTCTTGTTTTCTCCTTTCTTAGTTTTGAATTTAATTTCGATAGCTTGATAGTTAAAATTCTAGCAATGCTCCTTTATTACATATACTAATTTAGATAAAATCCAACCCAATAACAACGTAACCTGGACCCTCCCTTTCAACATTGAAAGCAAGGATTTCTCTCATTTAGTAGAGGCTACGGAGGGTTTATGAAAATGAAAACAATTTAACTTTATTTTATGGGCTTAATTGCAGTTTTAACCTCCTAATTTTTACAAAATTGCGATTTTAGTCCCCTAAAAAAATACAAAACGGCCCCCTAAGTTTTGCATATGTGGCAGTTTTGGCCTTCAACACCAATTTTGACTCGGTTTATGCTGACGTAGCACCCTAAGTGAGGTGTCACATATTATTTTTTTTTAAAAAAATTGGCCTTGGGGGACCAAAACTGCTACAGATGCAAAATTTATGGGGCCGTTTTGTAGTTTTTTTTTCTTAGGGACCAAAATCGCAACTTTGTAAAAGTTAGGGGGTTAAAACTGCAATTAAGCATATTTTATGTTATTGATATAACTTATACATTATAACATATGTATGATAATATGTTTAATGAAATTGTTAATGCAAAGCCAAAAAGGGGCTGAAGTTTTTTGACGGGAAAAATAACCATAAAGTTATTACGTTTAGGTTAACCATTTGGTAGAGGGCTGCTGCTTTGAATTTTTAGTATGAAACTTGTAGTATAAAAGTAATAAAACTATAGTCAAGCCACCATTGATTTAGCAATGGTTTCATCGTTATCAATTATCCCGTTGTACTATGTATTACGTAAACTGCTTAGTGCTGGCGGCTGCAATATTGTATTTCAGACTAAAACTTTAAGAACAAAGATGTCAAATAATATATTGCAGAACTAGTCAAATTCTGAGTAAATGTGATGAACTTCTTATTTAAGCTTGTGGGTGTGATGACAATAGTCTAAAGCACTGTTGGGTTTAATTTTTAGAATATGAGAAGTGGGTGTACACTGTACAGTGTTCACCATTAAAAATTTAATTGCTAGCATATGCTTTCTGACAGAGTAAAAGAAGGTTAAGTACAGCATATTAATTCATGCACGGGGGATTGGAAAAATTTCAATTTTGCATATATAGATGAAGATAGATGAAGAAATTTTGTCCAACTCAGATGGTAAAAGACTGCAATTAAAATAGTTGTTCCTCACTTCTCTTTGAAGGAGAGGATTTAAAAGGAAAAAAAAATAGGGGAAGGAATGAAGAACTATGCAAAGTTTATTTTTCTTCATACAATTTTTTTAAAATTTTTGAAGAATTAAAAGATTGTATTGACAAGCATTTTGGGGCATGTGCCCCCACTAAAATACCATTTCTCTTTCCTTGCAAATATGAATGGACATGTAATACCATGTTTCTAGGTGCACATGGAGGTGAAGATTTTGTAGAGACACAAGAAAATCAATGAATACTAAAATTTCTCATAAATACTGCCCAAATGAATGTTGTGGTTGCATTGCATGCATCCATGTTTGAGAGAAGTGATGATGAAATGGAAATTCACAAACGCTAGTGCTGAAAAGTGGGAAATTGTACTTTTGAGCTTGTCTAGGAACATATCAAATGTATTTAGGCATGGTAACAAAACTCATACAAGTGGGTACACACTCAAACTGAACTCAATTTGACGGATTTTTTTCATTTTGATTGGATTTGAATATGGGTTTGAGTTTTCCCCGATTTTAAAACACGAGTACGGGATGGGTAAAAAATTCGTCCCCGATTTTCCCCGATTTTAAAAAATCCGAACCCATACTCAAACATGTCCCAAATGTAAAAAACCAATTTATTACCCTTTTATATAAATAGAAACTCAAACCCTAAATCATTTCGCTCACACAGTCAGAGTCTCAGTCTTTCAGATGAGGGTCACTTATCATATTTCTCTCTTTTCTCCATCAATATCTCACACTTGGGTCTCTTTCTTCTCCTTCACCTTAGTCATCGATCGTCAACATCTCTTTGCCGAATAATGCATTACAACATTGCGTTCGGGGATAAAAAAAACTTTTATTAAAAAAAAAAAATTATCCACTGCAGGGGTGGGGATGGGGCGGGGATACTCGAACCCGTCAGGGAAGGGGATGAGATTCGATTTCTCATCCCCGCTGGGTATGGGTATGGTAACATGTAAGTATATGAGAGTAGGGTGTGGGGACGGGGAAGGTAAAACCCATCCCCCATTGTCATGCCTAAATGTATCCTCCACAAACTTTTATCATATAAAATGCATTTACGAGAATATTAGCCGATTAAAAAAATGCATTTACGAGATACTCCCTCCGGTTACATATATAAGTAAAAATCAACATTTTATGTTTATTGAATAACTAGTGTATTTGATTTAAATATAGACAAGATACATTTATTATTCAGTAAATCTAAAAAGTTTGTTGTGCTTATAAATGTGACATAGGGAGGGAGTAAGATATAACACTTTTATCATTGCAAATTTGTATATAAGTTTTGCCCACTATTGTCAAGTAACAATCATCTCATACTTAGGCGAGTGGATTATATAAGATGAACTCTAGAATTTTTCTGTAACTTCCCAGACGACTTTATGTATTGTCGATTGACTCCACAAACCAACAGGAAGTGTAAGTTGTCTTCACTGGCATGTTTTTCGAGAAACTTTTCAGAAGGTCATCCATCCTAAAATTGCTCTAAGTTAAGCACGCTTAACTTTAGAGTTCTTATGGAATACGCTACTAAAAAGATGTATATAACAATATCAAACAATTCTTACAAGCATTCCTTTGATTCCTTCTATCTTGCATATTTCCGATGTGAATTCAGTTTACCTAAAATATTTTAAGAGCCGCTCACTATTGTGCCTTGTACACCGGTAGAGAATCTCCGTACGTCTAATGCGTTACATATTTCTTCAGTAAATACTTACAGTAATGCATGGTTATCATTAACTATCCACATATATACATATATGTCTGATTCTAATGGATTTCCTACCTGTCATCAATATTCCGTCAATTAATTAATTAACTTCATTTGCTGGAAGAGGTAGTAGTAGAAAAGTGATATTTTGTAAGTGGATCAGCCATAACGAGAGGGAATGTCCAACAGGGAAAAAAAATTGATTGAATATTGATAATGAAGACAAATTTCCAGCATAATGCCCTCCCACATGCACTGTGATGTATTGAGCAAGGATCAAATTGTAATCCACTTAGGTCAACAGGAAGAGCTCTGATTGGACTAGGCCATAGTTATAATCTTATGCTAATTAAAGGAAGAAGCAAACATGCATGAGCAAACTTGGGGTGACTTAAATATATACAACAAGATTGATTAATTAAGAATTTAAATTGATGCGTGCGCAAATTGAGTTGGAGTGTCTTGATTCATGAACTTGAAGAGCAAATTAAGTTGTTTATCACATAGCATTTCGTAACGAAATGCCAACCGAATTTGAAGAGGTAAATTGAGAAAACCAAATGTTGATATTTTAGCCGGTAACGTGTGATTTTTTTTTGTTGTTGTTGGGTGTACGCCCCACATTTGACATTTCTTTAGAAAGTCGTTTCAGTTTTTTTAATCGCAAAAGTTAATAGGTTAATTGTTATGTTAGTTTTTTCTCATTGTCGGAACTTGAATCATGTACCTTCAACTCTTAACTTTTAGCTCAAACCAGCTAAGCTGCTCAATCCTCCATAATGTTGCTTTGGTTAGAGACGCTACAAACATGGAATGCGAGCAAAATGTTGAACTATCAAGTTCCATGTGTCTTTGATTGGTCCCGACACTTCCGCAATCTGCTTGAACCTTATTAGACTCAAGAAAAAGATTGATCTATCTCGTATTTGGTCACATTTGGTCCACTATCCTTCATTCAGCTAGAGAGAATTCAGCTCTTTGTTGTACTCAACTAACAACTAAATTATTTGTAGGTGTAAACAACTTCAAAAATTTAAAATAATAAGCCAATATTCTTAATTCATATTGGCCCTCTTGATTAACTTTTTGTGTCATCTACGATGATCTTTGAATTTAACTTCAATATCATTTTTAAGATTATTTACGTAATAAGGTGATGAATTCAGTCAAACACGATAAGCACTGAGACAAAGAGCAAATTATGTCAAGTGGTGAATTTATAGGAATAAATAAATGTTATACTCTAATATAGGATCAGAGTGTTGTGTACTATAAATTAAGCCTTGTGGTTTCCACATTCATCGTGGTCTACCCTCTAGTATAATCTGCATATCTTTGCTTTTGTCTTAGGCTAGTAATTAAGTAATTAACGATGATGAACTCATTTAGACGGAGCTGTTATTACTTCCTACTAATCAATATGTTCCTGTTACATTTGACAGTAAGGTCCCAACTGACAACAGACTTCTATAAGTCATCATGTCCTAACCTTACAAAAATAGTTAGGAAAGAGGTTATAAATGCCCTAAAGAATGAGATGAGAATGGGTGCTTCTTTGCTTCGTCTTCACTTTCATGATTGCTTTGTCAATGTAAGCTTGATTAATTGAGATACATATGTACATGCATGCATGGTTTTTTATTTATTATATGCATACATATAATTAAGTATTAATATTTGTCTCAATTATTTTCATTAACATGACAAAGTCCGAAGAAACAACGGACAAATTCGTGATAACAATATTTTGTGACATTTAGCATTTTACAACATTTTTTATAACATGGATTCACTTTCAAATTATTATTTTGATTATCAGGGTTGTGATGGATCGATATTATTAGATGGTGGCGATGATTTTGAAAAGTCTGCATTTCCTAATATCAACTCTGTTAGAGGATTTGATGTTGTTGATACAATCAAAACAGCAGTGGAGAGTGCGTGTAGCGGAGTTGTCTCGTGTGCTGATATACTTGCCATAGCTGCCAGAGATTCCGTTCTTCTTGTAATTATATATTCCAATCCCATAACTTTCTTAAGGAGCATGCATAGGAACTAAATATGAAATTTAATTTCAATTAATTACTTATATAGACTATAATAATAAATTTCTTTCATACTTTTTAAAAAAACTATATTATGACCATTCTATAATGTATGGCAGAGTGGTGGTCCTTCATGGAGTGTTGTGTTAGGACGAAGAGACGGAACAATCTCAAACGGATCTCTAGCAAATGTGGCTCTTCCTTCTCCATTTGACCCACTAGATACTATTGTTTCAAAGTTTACTAATGTAGGGCTCAATCTCACAGATGTTGTTTCTTTATCAGGTAAATAGTGAATTTCATTGTGGAGATCCAATGATCCATAGAGATAATATAGGCCTAATTTAATGCTTTGAATTATATAAATTTGTGAAGGTGCTCATACGATTGGGAGAGCAAGATGTGCACTATTTAGCAATAGATTGTTCAACTTTTCTGGAACAGGTTCACCAGACAGTACATTGGAAACCGGTATGCTAACTGACCTACAAAATTTGTGTCCTCAAACTGGGGATGGAAACACAACTGCAGTTCTTGATAGGAACTCAACTGATCTCTTTGATAATCATTACTATAAAAACTTGCTTAATGGAAAGGGTCTTCTTAGTTCTGATCAGATTTTGGTTTCTACCGATGAGGCAAATTCAACTTCTAAACCTTTAGTACAAAGTTATAATGATAATGCAACACTTTTCTTTGGAGACTTTGTCAAATCTATGATCAAGATGGGGAATATAAATCCAAAAACTGGGTCTGATGGAGAGATTAGGAAGAGTTGTAGAGTGATAAATTCGTAGTAATGTGTTTTAGGCTTTGCAAAATATGAAATAAGTGGAAGATTAGGGGTGTGCTTCCTTGTGATAGTGCAGTTATGTTGTTGTTGCTAACTTGTAATGTTGTTTGTAAGGGTGTGCTTCTCGAACAAAATATAATCATACAAAAATGAATAAAATTCTAAATATAGGATTGTTGTTTCTAGCTTATGTGGATTGGATTTGAAGAAAAAAAAATTAGTATCTCTTTACTTCGCAAAAATATTTTCGTTTTTTTACGGAGAAAATATTTTTTTATTTTCATTTTCTAAAGAGGGATGCTATTTAAAGCGAAAGATATTATAACGAAGTTACAACGAATAAGTTATTTATACTAAGTTTGGTAGTTAGGTGAAAACATGGGTAGTGGAGGAAGAAAATGAAAGAGAAGCTCTACACTGGCATTTATAAGTCGTGAATTTTCTTTTGCGGTATTCAACATTTTCCTTTTTAAAAATGTGCGTTAGTTTTACTTGTTACTAAAGAGAAAAAAGATGTCAACAAGTCACGACTCAAGTGATAAAAAATTGTTAGGCCGGATAAGTATAGCTCCTTATGTCTATTTTTTCCCCTTGGAATATAAGAAAATTGAAAGAAAACAAATGATTCCATATCCAATTTCAAGTTTCAGTCTGCTGTTATCACCTAAAATTCTTATAAAGAAAATTGAAATAGTCATTCTATAATCCTTTCTGGTCTATGATTTTTGCTATGAAATTTGCGATATAAAACTTATATATTGAAGGGTTAAATAAGTTTCTAATTTTATAAACTAGAGTGTTTATCCGTGGCATGCAAGAGATAATATTATAATTTTCATATTATTAATTTGTTCATAATTATATGCATAATTTCAATTTGATTTTTATTCTTCCTGTGTTTAAAATGTATATATTGTTTATCCGAAATTGTAATTTTTTAATTAATAATTTAAATGTATAAAATATCAACTTTAATTATCTATAGCTTAAGATGATATTAAGTATATGTAACCTCAATTAGTAAACTCAAATTGAGTGATTTGACAAGGTAAGGCAATGAGTGACCGGTCTCCCGCTCCTTGCCCTAACCCTTCAAAATATTTTCAATCACTGTTCACCACGGTCGATTTCATTTCCTCATCCATTCAAGAGGATCCACGCGGATATATGCAGAAAAGCTATTAAAATGAATCATCATTATCTTATTCTGTTAGGACTTAGGAATACAATGAAAGGATGTTTCCATTTGTTTATTTAAAATTTATGACAAGGCGAAAGACCTTAAAAAAATGACAAGTCAGGTTTTTTCTATCAGGGCGATGTGAGGCCTTGAGTTCTACGTTGAACATAGAGTCATAGGTAGATCTGGTAGGGTGTGAGGGTGGAGTCCCGGTGAGCATAGCTCAATTATCAGGAACATTGCATTTATGTAGGGATAGGGGTTTAAACATCTGACACCCAATTTTTTCATATTTAAAAATGTGTGGGCTACAACCACTAGACTACAAAAAAAATGTAAAGATGTACACTTGCACACCATAAAGTTTTCAAATTTGCACTAGCAATCTTATTTTTTCCTATTTTGCATACCCTGAGTTTCAAATTTTGCACCTGAAGCTCGACCCTTTCTCACTTGTTGACGGCGTAACTTACTTTTTGGTCTTACCTTTTTGGTTTAATTGCACTTTTGGACCCCTATCTTTTCAAAAGTTGCGGTTATGGACCCCTAACTAATTTAAATACAAAAGAGACCCTTATGTTTTGATTCTTTGGCAGTTTTGGACCCCCACCCCATTGTTGACTTGGTCGTTGCTGACGTGGCACTTACATCCCATTAGTGAGGTGCCACGTGGCTGACGTGGATGAATTATAAAAAGAAAAAATACACGTGGCACCTCACTAATGGGATGTGGGTGCCACGTCAGCAACGACCAAGTCAACAATGGGGTGGGGTCCAAAACTGCCAAAAAATCAAAACATAAGGGTCTGTTTTGTATTTAAATTAGTTAGGGGTCCATAACCGCAACTTTTGAAAAGATAGGGGTCCAAAAGTGCAATTAAGCCTACCTTTTTTGCATGATTTTTAACTACAACATACTCTAATCTTATTGGACCACATGTAAAACTAATTTACACTAACGATCATACTATTTTCCTTGTGCAAATATCTTTTAAAAGTTGACTTGTTTTTTGGTAAAAAGATTAAAAATTGTAAATTTTATAGTTTAAATGAATGATTAAATTGAAAGGATAAATGGTCATCAAAACATAGTGTATTTATATATGACAAAAATAAATGATATTCATTCAAATTAATAAAGTTCATCGATATAATACAAATTCAAAGTCGCTAAAAACAAAAAAGATGAATATGCAAACAAATTACTCACAACATTCATAATAATAGGATAAAACGACAGAGTATTTATGTCTACAAATATGACTATATTCAAGTCTCCGGAATACTCATGTCTCCGGATCTACAATGTTGGCGACGTCAAAGTCATTAATTGAATCTGCACTTGCTCAAAGCTAATATTTCAACCAAAATCAAATAAACATCGTACTAAAACGGGAAATCAAAAACACCTCACAAAAACGGGAAATCAAAACATACAAAGTCATGTTGCAAACACGACGAAATCTCAAAACAAACAAAATAAGATTGAAAATATGTGAAAATCACTTATTAACTAATAGAAAGAAAAATGATTCGGATGATGGCAAGATTGACCCTAAATCACCTCCCTTTGGTATATCAAGATGAAGAAAAATGCTGATGGCTAGTGTTTCGGTCGAATAATATTTTATATCTATACTATATTTGTCAAAAATATATCTATAGTATATATAAAGATAATGGAAAATGCTAACAATTGCCCTTGGGGCACTTGATAAGAAGTTTAAGTGAAAGGTTTATCTTGGAAATTGTGTATTCAACACGTTGAAACATTAAAAAATAACTTTTTCAACAGTTTGTTTTTTCAACAAGATAAGTACAATCTTTTATATCTAATCCTAGCAAACATGCAAACCCTAATTGCATAACCCTAAACCTAAAAAATTGGCTCCAAAACAATGCTGACCGTTGGATCTCTATCTTTAGGCACAAGTATCATATCAGCCTTTGATCTTAAACCTAAAAAATTGGCTCTCAAATTTGAAATTTGAATCCACCATTACTTCCTCGGTAGCCTTCACATCTCTTATTCATAAACCTAACTTTGTTGCCCTAATTTTAACCTCAAAATTTTGCCAAATTTCCCTCCTCCTAAACCTAACCGTGATTTCCTAAATTAATGCATCTCTTATCTCTTATCACTTATCACTTATTCATAAACCTAACCTTGTTGTCCTAATTTTAACCTAAAAATTTTGCCAAATTTCCCTCCTCCTAAACCTAACTGTGATTTCCTAAATCAATGCATCTCTTATTCATAAACCTAACTTAGTTGTCCTAATTTTGACCTAAAATTTTTGCAAAATTTCCCTCCTCCTAAACCTAACCGTCATTTCCTAAATTAATGCATCTATTATCTCTTATTCATAAACCTAACCCTGTTGCCCTAATTTTAACCTAAAAATTTTGTCAAATTTCCCTCCTCCTAAACCTAACTGTGATTTCCTAAATTAA
>Ga0099826_10002460_pt1 | contig 11956 bp, 8 predicted proteins | sample Mtrugardesep15_FD_76830 | JGI IMG/M metagenome (GOLD analysis project Ga0099826, IMG submission 76830) | Root nodule microbial communities of legume samples collected from California, USA - M. trunc garden sep15 | ecosystem: Host-associated > Plants > Roots > Nodule | place: USA: California...
GCCCGTTGCAAGGTCTTGCCGGCTTCTGCGTCCACGCCCGGGCAGACGCGATCGAGGTATTCGACCACGGTCACTTGGGCGCCCAACCGCCGCCAGACCGACCCCAGTTCGAGGCCGATGACGCCCGCGCCGATCACCACCAGGTGGCGCGGCACTTCATTCAGCGACAGCGCTCCGGTGGAGTCGAGGATACGTTGATTATCAATGGTCACGCCGGGCAGCGGCATCGGCTCGGAGCCCGTGGCGATGACGATGTCCTTGGCGCTGAGTTCGGTCTTGCTGCCGTCTTCGGCGGTGACGGTGACCTTGCCGGGTCCGTCGATGTGGCCCCAGCCCTTGATCCAGTCGACCTTGTTCTTGCGAAACAGGAACTCGATGCCTTTGGTCAGGCCCGCCACGCTTTCGTCTTTTTGTTTCATCATTTGCGCCAGATTGAGGGTAGGGCTGACCTCGATCCCCAGGTTGGCGAACGCCGACCCCGTGGCCGCCTCGTACAGTTCGGAGGCGTGAAGCAAGGCTTTGGAAGGCATGCAACCGACGTTCAGGCAGGTGCCGCCCAGGGTCGCGCGGCCTTCGACACAGGCGGCCCGCAAGCCCAACTGTCCAGCCCGGATCGCCGCGTTGTACCCGCCAGGGCCGCCGCCCAGAATGACTACGTCGTAATTGCTCATCGCGCTTCTCCCACTTGGCCTGATAAAAAATTATGCTCGTAATATGAGCGTTTCCACGGATTACGGTCAAGGCTTAAGTCAAGGGGCTGGCATGGCTTGCGGCATGAAGAATTCAAAACGGAAATTTCACAGTAATCGTTATAAGGTAACGAGATGTAACGAAGCGGCGGTGGCTTCTGTCCACAAGCCCGGGTTCTGATCGCCACAAGCGTTGGGGTGGTATGCAAGTCGATCTTGATGTCGAGGGAGGCCAGGTGGCCGAATGGCCGCGCTTTCAGCGTGCGATAGTGCATGGGCGTCGTATGAGGCGAATGGTCCTGATGCTGGGTGGGGCGGCAGGCCTGGCCGGGGTGCTGGCGTTTTTTATCGGGCTGTTCTCGCCGCTGTCGCTGTGGCCAGCCCTGCTGGTGAGCCAGGGCGCAAGCGTGCTGGTGTTGCTGGCCGGTGTGCAATCGGCCGGGTGGATCGCGCAATGGCGCGGCAAGGCGTTAGCGCCGCCGCTGGATAACCCGACTTCGCCGCAACCGCCGGTGGATGAGCTGGGTGGGTGGTATGAACGATTGCTCGAACGGCTCGGCGTGCGCTGGGCCGGTCTGCTCGCGCACATCGGCGCACCGGCGTTGTGGCTGGCCGGCTGGGCAACGCTGGTGTTGTTGAGCCTGGCGCAAGTCTGGAACCTGACGTTGCCCGCTGCCCCCCTTGGGACGTCGGCCAGTGTCGGGGCGGCGCTGTCGTTGCTGCTGGCATTCGGGTTGCTGGTGTTCGAGCGCCAATTGGCCCAGCAACCTGCCGTGGAGTGGCCGGAAGCGCAGCCTCTGGCGCAATTGGCTCGGGTGCCGATCATCGTGCTGGTCCTCGGCGCCATGTGCCTGTTGTTCGCCGGCGAAACATCGGTCTGGCCTGTGCGCCTGGCGGTGTTGATGGGTGTGCTGCCAGGGCTTGTGGCGCTGGAGTTGCTGCTGCGTGCCGTGTTGTCGCTGTTCAGCCCCCGTCGGGATGCGGTGGAGCCGACCCTGTTGGGGCGTAGTGTCATTGCCGATCTGCTGTGCTGGCCGCCGCAACCCTTGCAGGCGTTGCAGCACGAACTGCACAACCGCTTCGGCATCGACCTGCGCCAGATTTGGGCGTTCAGCTACATGCGTCGTGCTTTCCTGCCGGTGTTGGCCTTGGTGGCCTTGGTGGGTTGGTTGCTGACGGGCGTGCATGAAGTGCCGCTGCAAGCACGCGGAATCTATGAGCGCTTCGGTAAGCCCGTGGAGGTCTTCGGCCCTGGCTTGCACGCAGGGCTGCCCTGGCCGTGGGGCAGGGTGCTGGCTGTCGAGAATGGGGTCGTGCACGAGTTGGCGAGCAGTGTCGCCGACACTGCGGCGGCCGCGGATGTCGAACCGGCCGAGGGGCCGGCGCCGGCGGTTGCCAATCGGTTATGGGACGCCAGCCATGTCAACGACAAGTCCCAAGTCATCGCCAGTCGGCGGGCGGATCAGGAGAGCTTCCAGATCGTCAACATGGACGTGCGCTTCGTCTACCGCATTGGCCTGAGCGACGCCGCCGCGTTGGCAGCCACCTACAACAGCGCCGACATTCCCACGCTGATCCGCAGCACCGCCAGCCGTGTTCTGGTGCATGAGTTTGCTTCGCGCACCCTGGATGGCTTGTTGGGCGCGGACCGCGTCAGCCTGGCCGACGAGATCGGTCGCGCGGTCCAGGCGGATTTGCAGGCGCTGGACAGCGGTGTGGAAATCCTGGCGACGGTGGTAGAAGCAATTCATCCACCGGCCGGAGCAGCCAACGCCTACCACGGTGTGCAAGCGGCGCAGATAGGTGCCCAGGCGCTGATTTCGCGCGAACGAGGGGCGGCGGCGGAGCAGACTAACCAGGCACAGCTGCAAGCCAGTGTTGCCCGCGACCAGGCCCAAGCCGGAGCCCGGGAAACCCACGCGGCTGCCCAGGCCGCCGATCTGCGCTTTAACGCAGACCGCCAAGCCTATGCCACCGCCGGGCACGCCTTTGTGCTGGAGCGCTACCTGAGCCAACTAAGCCAAGGCCTGGGCAACGCCAAGCTGCTGATTCTCGATCATCGCCTGGGCGGCGGCGGCAACGCGCCCACCCTCGACCTGCGTACTTTCACGCTGCCGGCAGACCCCGCGTCGCCGCGTAACCCTGTCCTGCCAGGAGCTGCCCATTGAGCCAGTCCTCTTCACACGGTCACCACGACCACGCCGGCCACGCTCACGCTCATGGCGGCCACCACCATGGGCATCATCACCACCATCACGGTGAGCCACAGGAAGCTGGGCCGTTTCCTTGGCGGCGCATGGCCTGGGCGGCGCTGCTGGTCGCGTTCGCGGTCGCCGCCGCGAGCCTGGTGCAAGTGCGTTCGGGAGAAGCCACCGTGATCACGCGTTTCGGCAACCCGGCGCGGGTCCTGCTGCAACCAGGGTTGGGGTGGCGGTGGCCGGCGCCGTTCGAAGCGGCTATTCCGGTGGACCTGCGTCTGCGCACCACGTCCAGCGGTTTACAGGATGTCGGTACGCGCGATGGTCTGCGGATCATTGTCCAGGCGTACGTAGCGTGGCAGGTCCAGGGTGACCCGGACAACGTGCAACGTTTCATGCGGGCAGTGCAGAACCAGCCGGACGAAGCCGCGCGGCAGATCCGCACGTTTGTCGGTTCGGCCCTGGAAACCACCGCCGCCAGTTTCGACCTGGCGAATCTGGTCAACACCGATGCCAGCCAAGTGCACATCGCCGATTTCGAAGCGCAGCTGCGCCAGCAAATTGATCAACAGTTGCTCACCACCTACGGCGTGCGCGTGTTGCAGGTCGGTGTCGAGCGCCTGACCTTGCCTTCGGTGACACTGACCGCGACGGTGGATCGCATGCGTGCCGAGCGTGAAACCATTGCCACCGAACGCACCGCCATCGGCAAGCGCGAAGCGGCGCAAATCCGTTCTGCCGCCGAGCGGGATGCGCGGGTCATGCAGGCCGATGCCACGGTGAAAGCGGCCGAGATCGAGGCGCAATCCCGAGTAGAAGCCGCCGAAATCTATGGCAAGGCCTACGCCGGCTCGCCGCAGCTCTACAACCTGCTGCGCTCATTGGACACCCTTGGCACCGTGGTCAGCCCCGCTACCAAATTGATTTTGCGCACCGATGCGGCGCCGTTCCGCGTACTGGTGGACGGCCCGCCAGCGATGGACGGCAAAAGTGGAACACAACCATGAGCATGGTTCCACGTGGAACAAATCCGTTATCCAGCCCGTGGGTCCAGGCCGGACGTTTGGCGTTTCTCGGGCTTTACGCGGTGACGGTATTGGCCGCGTTGGCCTGGGCTTGCTCCAATGTGCGGCAGATCGATCCACAGAACCGCGCCGTGGTGTTGCACTTTGGGGCCTTGGATCGAATCCAGAATGCCGGGCTGCTATTGGCGTGGCCCAGTCCCGTGGAACAAGTGATCCTGTTGCCCGCGGCGGATCGGGTACTGGAGCGACGGGTGGAAAACCTGCTGCGCTCGGATCCCGCTTTGCAGGCTGACCGGGTGGCCAGCTTCGCCACGCCGATCAGTGATGCGCTGGCGGGTTCTGGTTATTTATTGACCGGCGATGCCGGTGTGGTGCAACTGGATGTGCGGGTGTTCTACAAAGTCACCGACCCCTACGCCTTTGTGCTTCAAGGCGAACACGTGCTGCCGGCGCTCGATCGACTGGCGACCCGCAGTGCCGTGGCCCTGACGGCGGCGCGGGACCTGGACACGATTCTGGTGGCGCGGCCGGAATTGATGGGCAGTGACAGCCAGGCCGCCGAGCGTCGTGAACGGCTGCGCGGCGATCTGGTCCAGGGCATCAACCGGCGCCTGGCCGACTTGGCGGCGACAGGGCAGGGGCTGGGTATCGAGGTGGCACGGGTGGATGTGCAATCGAGCCTGCCAGGCCCTGCGGTGAGTGCCTTCAACGCGGTATTGACCGCCAGCCAGCAGGCTGACAAAGCCGTGGCCAACGCCCGCACCGACGCGGAAAAGCTCACCCAGACGGCCCGCCAGGACGCTGATCGCGCGCTCCAGGTCGCCCACGCCCAAGCCAGCGAACGGCTCGCCAAGGCGTCGGCCGACACGGCCACGGTACTGGGGCTGGCAAAAACTCAAGTCACTGATCCACAGATCCTGCTGCGCCTTTATCGCGAACGTGTGCCGGCGATCCTTCGCCAAGCCGGTTCCGTGACCACGGTCGATCCGAAAGACGATTCCCGCCTGATCATCCAGGGAGCTGAACAATGACTGCTCAAGCCAACGCCCTGCCGATGTTGTCTTCGGCTGAACAGCGCACCGCCGCGCGCCAACTGACCCTGGCGATGCTTGCGTTCGGGCTGCTCGCCTTGGGGTTGGTATGGCGCGGCTGGTTGCCACAGCAAACAGGGGTCAGCCAATTGCTGCTGGGTGTCGCCTCGCTGCTGGTGGCGGTTCCGGTCATGCGTTCGGCCTGGTACAGCTTGCGTTATCCCAGCCTGCACGGGATCACCGACCAGTTGATCGCCTTGGCGATGCTCGGGGCCTGGGCTACAGGCGATCTGCTGACGGCGGCGTTGTTGCCCATCATCATGATTTTCGGGCACGTGCTGGAGGAGCGCAGCGTCATCGGCTCCCAGGAAGCGATCCATGCCCTCGGCCAGCTCACCCGCAGTCTGGGCCGCAAAGTGCAGGCCGACGGCTCGATCATCGAGGTCGACAACGGCACGTTGCGCCCCGGTGATGTAGTGGAGGTGCGTGCTGGTGACCGGGTGCCTGCGGACGGCCGTGTGCTGTCCGGTCAGGCGAGCCTCGACACGGCGCCGATCACCGGCGAATCGGTGCCCCTGGAGGCGGGGGTGGGCACCGAGGTTTTTGGTGGCGCAATCAATTTGGATGGTTTGCTGCGCCTGGAAGTGACCCGCACCGGTGATGAGTCAACGCTCGGCAAGGTCATCGCCCTGATGCAGAACGCCGAGCGTTCGAAACCGCCCATCACCCGTTTGCTGGAGCGCTACGCCGCTCGCTATCTGGTGTTGGTGTTGCTGCTGGCGGCGGTGACCTGGTTCGTGACCCATGACGCCCAGGCCATGCTCGCGGTGCTGGTAGCGGCTTGCCCTTGCGCGTTGGTGCTGTCGGCGCCGGCGACGGCCATCGCAGGAATCGCCGTGGCGGCGCGTCACGGGATCCTGATTCGCAGCTCGGCCTTTCTGGAAGAGTTGGCCGACCTCACTTCGCTGGTGGTCGACAAGACCGGCACCCTGACGTACGGCGCCCTGCGTTTGCAATCCATCGAAGGCTCCCAGGATGACCCCGCCGATGTATTGCTGCCGTTGGCGGCGAGCTTGGGGTCGGCCAGCAGCCACCCGGTCAGCCGCGCATTGGCCGGGTTGGTCGAGCCGGAACACTGCCTGCCTCTGACGCAGGTCCAGGAGCGCCAGGGGCTCGGTGTGGTCGCGATGACCGGGCAGGGCGAGGCGGCGCTGGGTCGGCCGGAGCTGTTCTCCCAGCTGGGGATCGAGACCTGCGCGGTTCCTGTCCACGACGGTCCGATCGCCGGCCTGGCCCTGGACGGCAAGTTTCTCGCCTGGCTGTTGTTGGCCGACAGCGTCAAGCCGGAAGCCCGGATGGCCCTGGCGGAGTTGCGCGAGCTGGGCTTGGGCCGTCAGTTGCTGCTGACCGGTGACCGGCACAGCGTGGCCAACGCCTTGGCACAGGATGTCGGTATCCGCGAGGTGCAAGCCCAAGCGTTGCCGGAAGACAAACTCAACCGGGTCATGACCGAAATCGACCATGGCTTCCGCCCGATGGTGGTGGGCGATGGCATCAACGATTCCCTGGCGCTCAAGGCCGGTGTGGTCGGCGTAGCGATGGGGGCCGGTGGCGCGGACATTGCCCTCGCGTCGTCGGACATCGTGCTGATCGGCAGCGACCTGCGCCGCCTCGGCACGTGCGTGCGGCTCAGTCGCCAATGTCGACGTACTTTGCAGGTCAACGTGATCATCGGCCTGGGCTGGACCCTGGCCATCGTCGCCTTTGCCGCGTTCGGTTGGCTCGGCGCGGCGGGGGCGATGATCGCTGCGTTGTTGCACAATCTGAGCACGCTGCTGGTGCTGGGCAATGCCGGGCGTCTGCTGCGGTTCCAGGAGCCGTTGCTGAAAATCAGCGAAGGCTGACCCAGGCGAACTGTCTAGCGACATTGCAGTCTGCTATTGAGAGGGCGCGCCACGCTGGGAGTACCCGTTACAGGGAGTGAATATGGGACAGCAATAGAAAAAGGCTATAAATTCGATAGCCTGCTATTTTTCTACCATGGTCTACCCTCAGTTCAGATGTTCTGAAACCAGGGGGATATCTCATGCTCGCGCAGCTTCCACCGGCCCTCCAGAATCTTCACTTGCCGCTTCGGCTGCGGCTCTGGGATGGCCATGAATTCACACTGGGCGCCGACCCCAGTGTCACGATCGTGGTAAAGGACCCACAGATGGTCGGGCAATTAACCCATCCCAGCCTGGATGCGCTGGGTGCGGCGTTCGTCGAAGGCAAACTGGAACTTGAGGGCTCGATCCACGAAGTCGTGCGGGTCTGCGATGAGTGGAGCCAGGCACTGGTGGAGGAGGACGCCGACAGCCATCCCGTGCGTTCGGCCCACGACAAGGAAACCGACGCCAAGGCGATTTCCTATCACTACGACCTTTCCAACGCGTTCTATCAGCTCTGGCTCGACAGCGACATGGCGTATTCCTGCGCCTATTTCGAGACCGGCAGTGAAACCCTCGAACAGGCCCAGCAAGCCAAGTTTCGTCATTTGTGCCGCAAGCTTCGGTTGCAACCCGGCGACTACCTGCTGGACGTCGGTTGCGGCTGGGGTGGGTTGGCGCGTTACGCGGCGCGGGAGTTCGGGGCCAAGGTCTTCGGCATTACCCTCAGCCAGGCGCAACTGGACCTGGCGCGAGAGCGGGTCAAGGCGCAGGGCCTGTCAGACCAGGTAGAACTGCAATTGCTGGACTACCGGGACCTGCCCCAGGATGGCCGCTTCGACAAAGTGGTCAGCGTGGGTATGTTCGAGCATGTCGGCCACGCGAACCTCGAGCAGTACTGCAAGACATTGTTTGGGGCTGTGCGAGAGGGCGGGCTGGTGATGAACCATGGCATCACGGCCAAGCACACCGACGGGCGTCCGGTGGGACGCGGTGCGGGGGAATTCATCGAGAAGTATGTGTTCCCCAATGGCGAGTTGCCGCACCTGTCGATGATCGCTGCCCACATCAGCGAAGCCGGGCTTGAGATCGTCGACGTGGAGAGCCTGCGCTTGCATTACGCGCGCACCCTCGATCACTGGAGCGAGCGTCTGGAAGACAACCTGGCGGCGGCCGCAAAGGAAGTGCCGGAGCAGGCGTTGCGAATCTGGCGCCTGTACCTGGCCGGCTGCGCCTACGCGTTCGCCAAGGGCTGGATCAACCTGCACCAGATCCTTGCGGTGAAAACGCATGCAGACGGTAGCCACGATCTGCCCTGGACTCGCGACGACCTCTACACCCCTTAAAGGATCGGGGAAATAAGCCGGGCGATCCGCATGCCGACTTTCTGGAGGCGGTGGGTCTCCCGGCTTTCCTGTTTGTCGACTTCCTGGGCGTGGGCGAAGTCGCGTTCGAGCATCTGCTCGACTTCGCTGGCGAACGGGATGTCCACGGTCAGCAGCATGACTTCGAAATTCAATCGGAACGAACGGTTGTCCAGGTTCGCGCTGCCGATGGCGCTGATTTCCCGGTCGATCAGTACCACCTTCTGATGCAAGAAGCCTGGGCTGTAGCGGAACACCCGCACCCCCGCGCGCACGGCTTCAAACGCATACAGGCTGGAGGCGGCATAGACCACCTTGTGATCTGGCCGCGAGGGCAGGAGGATGCGTACGTCGACGCCGCGCAGTACTGCCAGGCGTAACGCGGCGAATACCGCTTCGTCAGGGATGAAGTAGGGCGTGGTGATCCACACCCGTTCACTGGCCGCGTGGATCGCCTCGACGAAGAACAGCGAGCAGGTCTCATAGGCATCGGCCGGACCGCTGGCGAGCAGTTGGCAGAGCACACCGTCGTCCGGGTAGGCGTCCGGTAAAATCAGCGGCGGCAATGAGCGAGCAGCCCAGAACCAGTCCTCGGCAAACGATTCCTGCATGCTCGCCACCACCGGCCCGCGCACTTCGACATGGGTATCGCGCCACGGCGCCAGCGGCGGCAGCTCGCCCATGTATTCATCGCCCACGTTGTGCCCGCCGACGAACCCCACCACGCCGTCCACCGCGACAATCTTGCGGTGGTTTCGAAAGTTGACCTGGAACCGGTTGAGCCAACCACTGCGGGTGGCGAACGCTTTTACCTGGACACCGCCATCGCGCAATGTTTGAACATACTGGTGGGGCAGGGAGTGGCTGCCGATACGATCATAGAGCAGGTACACCGCCACGCCTTCGGCGGCTTTGTTCAAAAGCAGCGCGTGCAGGCGTCGGCCGAGACGGTCGTCGTGAATGATGAAAAACTGGACCAGCACCGCCTCGCGCGCGCTTTCGATGGCCTGGAAGATCGCTTCGAATGTAGCCTGCCCGTTGACCAGCAACCGCAGCTGATTATTCGCCAGGCACGGCGTACGCCCCAGTTTGGGCATCGCCCGCAAAGAAGCGTAGGCCTGCGAAGCGCGGGCGGCGAGGGCTTCCTCGACCCATGGGCGCCAGTTGAGCTCGGAGACAGCCTTGCGCATTTCTTCGTTGGCCTGCCGCCGCGCCTTGATGTAGCCATCGAAGGTGCTGCGACCGAAGACCAGATAAGGAATCAACGTCAGGTAGGGAATGAACACCAGGGAAAGGGCCCAGGCGATCGAGCCTTGGGCAGTGCGTACGGTCAGCACCGCATGGACGGCGGCGATGGAGCCCAGGGTATGCAGCAACGCGATCAGGTAACCGAAGATATGCGGGCCGAAATAATCCATGGGGCAGCCTTGCTCCTGAAGTTTCAATGCTTAACAGACCATGTTCCAGGGCGATTGTCGCTATTTAATTCAGCCATGTGGGCCTGAACCGAAACCTGTGGGCGGCGTCTAACGGCCACTTGTCCTCTGGAGTTTTCGCAATGAATGTTCGTCTGCTGGGTGTGGCCATGGCGATGGGGTTGTCGGTATCTGTGGCGGCCCAGGCACAAATGCTTCAGCCGGGATTATGGGAATTGACCTCCAGCAATATGAAAGTCGATAACCAGAATCTGCCGGACCTGCAGTTGATCCTGGGCCAGGTGCAAAATCAGATGACCCCGGAGCAGCGGGCGATGCTGGAAAAGCAGGGCATTACCATGGGCGGCAAAGGCATTCGCGTCTGCCTGACCCCGGCACAGGTGCAAACCAATGATATTCCCTTGCAAGACCCGCAGTCGGGCTGCAAGCAGCAGATCACCGAGCGGACCGGCAATCAGTGGAAATTCCGCTTCAGTTGCCCGAAAGCACAGGGCAATGGTGTTGCGACGTTCCAGAGTGATCGGGAATTCACGACCAAGGTGAGTGGCACTTTCAACGCCACCGGTATCCAGCAGAATGGCAGCCTCGACACCCGTGCGGTGTGGTTAGGGCAGGACTGCGGGACGGTCAAGCCGCGGGCTTGAAAGCCGGGCCAAAGATGAATGGCCTTGTGGGAGCCGAGAGCTCCCACAAACCTGACGCAATGTGATCAGGGTTTGCTCAACGCCTCGTACAAGGTGTTGAGGTTGTACTCGAACAGACCGGTGAATGTGCTGGCCGGGCCACTGGCGGCGAGTGCATCGGAGTACAGCGTGCCGCCGATGTGGGCGCCGCTTTCGTCGGCGATCTGCTTGAGCAGGCGCGCATCCTTGATGTTTTCCATGAACACCGCTTTGACGTTCGCTTGACGGATCTGGGTAATCAGCGCCGCGACTTCGGCCGCCGAGGGTTCACGTTCGGTGGACAAGCCCTGAGGTGCCATGAACTCGATGCCGTAGGCCTGGCCCAGGTAACCAAAGGCGTCGTGGGACGTCACGATCTTGCGATTGCCCGGCGGTAATGCGCCGAGCTTGGCCTTGGCCTCGGCCAACAGGGCGTAGATCTTTTTCAAGTAAGCCTGACTGTTGCGTTGGTAATCCGTACGGTTGGCCGGGTCAGCGGCTTCCAGTGCCTTGGTGATGTTGCTCACGTACAACTCGGCATTCGCCAGGTTATGCCAGGCGTGCGGGTCGGGAACGGTTTCACCGTCCTCATCCAGCGAGCGCGGGATCACGCCACGGCTGGCGCTGATCACCGGCGCCGTGGTTTCGGTGCTGGTGACCAGGCGATCCAGCCACGGCTCGAAGCCCAAGCCATTCTTGATGATCAGTTTCGCCCGCAGCAGCGCCTTGGCGTCGTCTGGCGTGGGTTCGTAGGTGTGCGCATCGGCGTCCGGCCCGACCATGTTGGTGATGTGCACGTGTTCGCCGCCGATCTGTTGGGTCATGTCGGCGAGGATGCTGAAGCTGGTCACCACCTGGAGTTTCTCGGCAGCGGATAAAGACATGGACAGCATCAGGCTGAACAGCACGAGTAGAGCGCGCATCGGGAAACACCTCATTGGGATGTGAGCAAGGGTGGGCGGCGGAAAAGGCCGTGCACCGGACCGAGTACCACGGACAGCAGGTACAGCACGCCGGCCACCAATACGATGGATGGCCCGCTGGGCAGTGAAAAATGGAAGGACAACAACAGGCCCAGCCAAACCGATAGACAGCCCAGGAGCGCGGCCACAGCCATCAGCACCGGCAGGCGGCGGCTCCAGAATCGCGATGCGGCGGCCGGCAGCATCATCAGCCCGACCACCATCAATGCGCCAATGGCTTGGAAGCCGATCACTAGGTTCAACACCACCAGGGTCAGGAACACGCCATGGGCCAGCGGGCCAAGACGACTGACGGTTTGCAGGAACAGAGGATCCAGGGTATCGAGCAGCAGGGGGCGATAGATCGATGCCAGCGCCAGGAGGCTGAGCCCCGAGACCCAGAGCATGCCGGTAAGCGTCGGACCGTCCACCGCCAATGCCGAGCCGAATAGCAGGTGGAGCAGATCCAGACGCTTGCCGGCGATGCCGAGAATCAACACACCGGCCGCCAGTGAGATGGGATAAATCGCCGCAAGACTGGCGTCTTCCCGCAGGCCGGTGCGCCGGGTGATCCAAGCGGCGAGGCCGGCCATGCTCAAGCCCGCGCCGAGGCCGCCGATTGTCAAGGCAGGCAGGCTGAGGCCGGCGAACCAGAAGCCCA
>Ga0099826_10002461_pt1 | contig 11956 bp, 8 predicted proteins | sample Mtrugardesep15_FD_76830 | JGI IMG/M metagenome (GOLD analysis project Ga0099826, IMG submission 76830) | Root nodule microbial communities of legume samples collected from California, USA - M. trunc garden sep15 | ecosystem: Host-associated > Plants > Roots > Nodule | place: USA: California...
GAAATGTGTAGATATTATCAGTTTGATTTCTAATAAATCTGGACATTTGATTAAATCTAACGGTATTTTTAACGTGGTACACCGATATTTTTACATGTTAAAAAATATATATTGTACTCATAAAGTCACAATTCTGTACAAACCATAGGACGTTTTAGAATACACGAATAAATAAAGAACTACAAAGTAAACAATTTGACCACTACATAAAAAAAAACTTCATGGATGGGATAGCAGTTTCCCTGCTTAGCTTAGAAAGGATGCCAAACATGGATCTGTTCGATGCGGAAGACCAGTTCGAGCTCCCAAAGCTCTACATTTGGCAGCTGCCTGCCATCATCACATTGAAATTAGTAAAAAAACATCCAACATTCTATTTTGTTACTTTCAATTTGAAATATCAGCCTGCAGTACGAACAGAATTGTATTAGAAACTTACCACTTGAGCAGCAAATGGTAACATCATCTCTGGTACCATGTTTGAGCAGATGGCTATAAACAAAATAAGTTAGAGCAAAATCAATTATGCTGAAACTATAAACGTCCATTGTAACCAACAAAAGCAAACGTCCAACAATTGTAAACATGAATAGATGGCAAGCGTGTCGTCATTTATGTAACTTCACAACTCTCTTATAGGACTAAATTTAAGCTCTTGGTTCTGTATACCGCTATCCCAAGCTTTTTGACTAGATATTATTAGGAAAGTATTTTCTTGTAACCATGCAAAACACCCAAATGATTATCATATCTGTCCCCAACCATTGAGAATTTGAGATATAATTCTACTATTATATTCCAACCACTTGCTATAACCTCATAGCCCAAAAAAAGAGAGCAAAACCACAAGCGTACTGATTCTGCATGGGACTCCAGGTAAGGAAATAAAGTTAATTGTAGATACTGTAGATACTACAGTGAAGGTTCTAGAACAAATCAGATTGCATGTCTACTGATTAAGATTTCAAGGAGGAAAATATTGGAAGGGGGGTCAGTTTAAATCCTCAAAAACCTAGCAGATACATGGAAACAAAGCAAGTTTAGACCTAGACAAATAACCAGGAATGGAACCCCATACCAAGTTGTTTAATGAGTTTAAATCTACATTTCTTTTTAGGGTTCAGGCAAGGGGCGCATCACTAGGATGGCCCTAGGAGGACAAAGGGGTTAGTATATGGGGCTCATCATAGAGATGTTTTTGTTCTTTTTGTGACTCTACTGTAAATGGTGACACGAGTAAACAAACCAAAAATAAATACCCAGTTCAAGTCTCAAGTAACAAAGCAAAAAGAAGTTGGGTCAGTGACTACACTTACCATACATAATGGCTCCAATAAAGGCATCCCCAGCACCAGTGGTATCAATAAGCTCAGAATCTGGTATCTTCTCTGCTGTTCCAATAAAGAATCTCCCACAAACTGTCCCTAATCCATTTACTCTGAATTTTGTCACCATCTGAGAAAATAAATGGGGGAAGGTAAGAGAAAAACATGTTTTTTCTAAGAAGTTATCACTTATCACTATTATCTATTTAACATAGAATTGAACTAATCCAAGTCTATTTATGATGTATACAAGTAAAATCAAGTACTGAAACTGACGTTGCCGTAGCAATTTTAAGGTCAAATTCGAGTAGCATACAAATCCAAAATTTATACGAATTTCGCATTTCTTAATCAATACACATATAACTTATTTGATTTATATGAAGGTAAATACAAAATTGAATCCTAAGAAATGTTGTATAGATTTAGATCTTGATATTAAGATCATAAATAGAAGATGTTTCACTCAATTGCTTTAACTTATACATTGATATGCTTCTTGGTGTTGATTGACAGTGACACATAGATCTGACTGCAATATAAACTTGGTTGCCATTGACCAGTCGATGTTATATAGCAAAACTGGAAGGAAAAAAAAATTCACACATCAATGTTTCCTTCCAATTTATCTAATGGTTATGACCCGAAAGATGTAATTTGTAAGACGCACACTAATTTTAAGTGTGTGGTTTTTACCTCTATGCTTGCTTTTGCATGGCATGTAATTCCACGCTAAATAGAAACCTAGCTACAGTTATGAAATGTTACAGTTATGAAATGAGACAAGATTCTTTTGAATTAGCCATATAATTCTCCTTTCTCTATGTAAATTAGAGGAATGCTAGCAACATTCTCTTTTCAACACTCTCCCAAACACTCACTTTTTTATTCGTTTAAGTCAGTGGGTCTCACACTTTGGAAATAGGTCCCACTTAAAGTGGTGGGACATACATTAATTTCATCCAATAAGAGAGTGAGTGTTAGTGAGAGTGATGAAAAGTGAGTGTCCCTAGCATTCCTCATGTAAATTATTACCTTCATCTTAAAATTTTCTTCTTATGTTCAAACAAAAAAATATATTTTTAAACACAAACTGGAATTTTAGAATATATCTCCACATTAAAATAAAATTTGTAAAAGTTATAGGTACAACAATGTTTTACCGATGATATACAGGTTGGAATAGCCAAGCTTTCATCTTTCTCTTTGTACAAGAGTTCTAAGAAGCTCTCTATATTCCTCTCTTCTACGCCGACATCATCTGCCAAAAAGAGCATTAAACTTGTAAGTTACATTTGGTCAAAGAAAAAAGTGTGACTCAAAGCAATAATCATTTAGAACATTATGCCCCTTCGAGAAGTAAATTAAATAAGTGATTTGAAAAAGCCATTCGTGTGTTCACCATTTGTACTTCTTTCCAACATTAGACAACCATCTTCACCCAGAGTCACAATCACAAACTTGATATTTGGCAATCTTAAAAGCATTGAAACCAATGCACTCGGGATCGATGGTGACTGTGTCCAAGCCTAACAGAATACAAACCAAATCCCATATGAACATCAAGAAAGATGAATCATAGACAGAAGCATATGGAACACATCATATATGCAATTAGAGTGCACCCTACCTAAACAGCAATTCAAGCAAATCATGACATAATACAATAGTTAAAAAGTAAATGTATAATGAATTTCCAAAATTGAGGAAACTGCTTGTTGTTTGAAGGTGGGGGTGGGGGGGGCTGAAAACAACATGAAGTGTTGAAAGTTTTTTACTGGGAGTTCAGAAGATAAATATTTTCTAACAACCCTTACTATCAACATACTAATGAATCCAAATTTATAAAGTCCAAATAATGTAAAAATGCATGTAAGCCCCTCATATTACCTGTGGAAACCTTGCTGAACATACAACAAAATCAGCAAGCGTCAATAGCTCATCCAACCCTTCCCTTGGTGATTCTGCCTCAACTAAAATAGGAATATTATTGCGAGCTGCCTGTACTTGAAAATTCAACGATTAACCAAGGTTGTCAAATTCAAAAGAACAGACAAGTATTGATGGATAGACTCACAAAACAGGAATTAGGTTCACAACCAATACAGAAAAAAGCGCATTACAAATTAAAAATCAATGGACAAATTAAAAAATCACAAAGTTCAAAATTACTAAAGACTAAAGAGTGAAAGATAGGGGGACTGGGCTCCCCCCATTGGAGCTGGATTCAACTCGGTAGACCTAGGTATCAGCACATCAGAGTTAGGTTCATTCACCTCATTGGCCTTTTGGGTTCATTGCAAACTCACAAGTCACAACGATGGGTTTGTTCATGTTTCCTGATTTATGACTTTATTTACTCTAGGAACTATGGTGGGGTTGAGACTCAATGAAGCGTCATTCACCTCCTTTGTAAATTTGTTCACGTCTAAGAGAAAATAGCTATTATATTGTAGACTCGTTGAATTGTCCTCAAAATCACAATTCTATCCAAAGTCTATATGAGTTTTTGTGAGTCTTCACGGGTTTACACAGAAACGATACTGTAAGCAAGTTAACTCAGTTTTGATACCTAGAATCATAATATTGTATGAGTTAACATGTGAGTTTGAGAAACAAGTTCATGCAGACTAAGTGTATCAAGTATTATATCTTATCATAACATTATAGTTCCCATACACCAAGCTGGGAAACAAAAAGAAACCTCTCCAGCAAGATATATCAAAGGCCCAACAAGTAAGCATTATGTCTGATTTTATCGTCTTCTTGAATAACTATGCAGTGCCAACCGACAGGCGACAACTAAAGGCAATGTATAGTTTACCGGTATGAATGTCTTAAAAAGTCATCCAGCAATAGTGGAAGAGATGCAAGAACAAGTGAGATGATGATTACCTCTCGTCCCACAAATAGAGCAGATTCGGTAGACATTCCGTCAAAATATACTAATCTTGCTCCATCAAAGGCAGACAATAACATCGACGGGGACAAATCATCTGGCACCAAGGGAGGATCTCCAGGGGTGTAAATACTTGTGCGAGTTTTTCTGAGAGTATTACTTATAATTAGTTGACTCGATTAAACTATTGAAATCCTAGGTAGATTGCCTCAAATATATTTTGTCATAATTAGCTAGTAAGAGTCATGATGAGATAAAAAAAATTATATTGATATACATCATACATCGGGAACATGCACGTTTATGCGTAATTTTAGGTCGAGTACATGTTATTTTATGATAAATAAAAGCTGCACTGGCTAACATAAACAGAGCTCCATCATAAGTTCATTAGAGCGCATTTTCAGAGAATCTTTTGATATTATACCATTGTAAGCCTTGAATCATAAGGTTTCTTGATATCGATTAAGAAAGTGATGCTAATATTAAGCTGTTGGAAGCAAAGGGTAAAACATACAAGCAACTAGCTTACGTTTGGGTGTCTACTAGTACATACGAAAATGTTGAACTACCACCCTTGGATACCTGAAAAATGAAAACAATAACCTTTCACTCAGAAAGTGATAACTAATTAGGATAGAAGTGCAAAAAGTGAAGCAGAACAGTTCTTTCAAACGTTGGAGGCTGATGAATACAGTAACTTTGGACCTTGTAGAAATAAACAGAACCAACGGTCAATCATAATAATCATTCAAATTTCGAACCATATATATATACATGCTTAATGCTACAAGTTCGAGAACAAAAGCAATGAATCATCCATTTGAATTTCCAATAGAAATGAACAGCAAGGTGAATCTTATCTTACAACAATAAAGGAAGTATCAACACCATCAGCTTCTAGTTCCTCCAATATACTTTTTCCTTGTGCATCATCAGCAACCTTAGAGATGAGTTTTGGTTTCAAGCCGAGTCGAGCTGCGCAAGTTAAAGCATTGCCGGCATTTCCACCTCCTTGAACCTTGGAGGAAGTTGTTCGGACCTTATCGTCTGGTTTTGGATATCCGTCTACAGTAGCTAAGAAATCCACCGTCGTCATTCCGAATCCAACCTGCACACACAAAATTCTATATATCTATCTATTCATCTATATATACACATGCAAAGAGAGAGAGAGGAAACGAATGACGACGTGATTTTGAGGAAGAGGAGAAACGGCGTGTGCTGAGATTTTGATACTTTTGCGGCGGAATGTGATTGACTGAAAGATGAAAAAGAAGAAGAAATGAGAATTGAATTGAATTGAATAAAAATGCAGTGGAATGTGATTGAAGAAAAGAGAATAATACTACGTGGGAATGGAGGTGTCGTTGAAATTGATGAGGAAAAGAGGATGAATGATGTGTGTGGAAGATTGAGCCATTGAATGCTTTTGAAATGGATATCATCGGAGAATCAACGGTGGTTCCGATCAAGCTTCGGTGGAATGTGATTGATACTGAAACTCGTTGAAGAAGACGGTGAACAGATTCGAAGTTTTCAATAACATTAATAAACTAATTGATAAATAAGATTTGTATTTGAATTTTAGCACATAAGTCGTTGTAGTATAGTGGTAAGTATTCCCGCCTGTCACGCGGGTGACCCGGGTTCGATCCCCGGCAACGGCGATTTTTTTATTCCTTAATTATCTGAGAATTAATAATATATTATATTAACTTCTTACCTTTCTGTCACCAAAAGTGGCTGTAGTTTAGTGGTAAGAATTCCACGTTGTGGCCGTGGAGACCTGGGCTCGAATCCCAGCAGCCACAAATTTTTTTTTATGCAACAATTTTTCTTTCACCAAAAGAAAACAGAGAAAATCCTCAGTATTTATTGACTTTGTTTCCTTCCTCCTAGAAATTTATCATCAATAACTTCTAACAAAATTTTAAACTTTTTTTACCACAATTTTTCTCTTATAGTTGCACAGTTTTGATATTTATTGGTAATCTTTATTTTATTTCTTTGGTCTCACATTCTCCTACTCACACAATGAATTAGTGGCAAACAATTGACTGGTTCATGAAACTTGCTAGAAAGAAAGAAAAAAAAAAAAACACAAATAACTTGTCGTTTGGCTATTCTACTGAACCTGCTCCTCTAGTCGGGATTTCACACATTTAGTACATTAGCGGTTTTCGATCAAAACTGGATGGTTTAGATCCAAACTCGGTGTTTTAAATTATAAAACAAAGACATGTATTTTTTTAAACCGTCATATCCGATGTCTCTAATGCGTGAATGTGAGCGCTCTTTAATCAGTATATCCAAACTACCAAATTACTTTATAGCTCTACGGAAGTAATTTTACATAAACTAATAACTACACGAGCATGTTTTAAACAACTGTAGGAGCCACACTTTTGTGCAACAATTTCAGATTATTTCGTGACAAATTTACAATGCATGGAAAGATTTCCTTGCTCGATTGTGTGGTTAGCTTTGCATAACTGCATCAACTTAACCATTAAGAGTAAAAAAACAAGGAATATTCAACGTCTCAGTCTCATCCATCTAGCTTGATAAATCTACTGCATGAAAGATGCGAGGCGCTGATCAGTTCGGTGAGGAAGACCACTCCGTGCCCCTAGTGCTCTGCACTTGGCAGCTGCCTGCAATTGGTATAATAATGCATAAACTTCTTATAGCAAAGATATCCATCCAATTTCCAACAAAAAACGCATGCAAATTTGATTTTAAAAAATAATTATCACTTGAGTGCTGAGTGTTTACCACATTAGCAGCAAAGCATAGCATTTTCTCTGGTGCAAAGTTGGCGCAGATAGCTGAAAATGCAGTCAAGGACAACTTTTATAAACAATAAAGCAGTGGTGATTTGAGGGTCACAAGGACACGATATGGAACAAAGGTGACACATTACCGTAGAGAACAGCTCCGGCAAATGCATCACCGGCACCTGTGGTATCAATAAGTTCCGATGTTGGTATGTTTTCAGCTGTTCCAATGTATAGCCTACCACAGATTGTTCCTATACCTTTTGCTCGCAATTTAGTGACCGGCTGAAAGCGAAGTAAGTGTACCAAAATTGCAAATCAGCTACAATATGCTTTATAAGTGTAAAGATACAAGAAAAATACTTCACTTCTGTAACATTACAGCAGACAAAAAATATTCTAGTTTCATTAAGATTACCGATGATATGCACGTTGGGATGCATATGCTCTTATTCTTTTTTGTTTCCAGAGATTCGAGCAATTTGTCAACATCCATTTCTTCTGTCGATGGAACCTCTGCCAGAAAAGCAAAATAATTGAAAAGAACAGTTTTAGTGTATACATTAAGAGAAGATACATCATACAATTGATAATCGACGCAAACATAAAAAAGGTTGCATGTACTGACCATTAGCACTTCTCTCAAGCATTATGCAACCATCTTTTCCCAAAGTTACAATCACAAATTTGATTTTGGGCAAGCTTAGAAGCATAGAAACAAGTGCTTTTGGAACAGTTGCTGCCTCTGTCCATGCCTATCACCAAAAATAGGTGTAACAAAGGAAAATATTCAGTCCCACTTCAGACTTAAAAACAAGGTTCTAGTAGAAGACAAGGAAAAATATTTATCCGAAAATATAAGATTTATAGCAAAAAGATAATGTAATTGAAGAAAGTAAAGCTTATGCAAGAACCTTACTATTATATTTTTGTTACTATATATCACTTTCTAATGAAAACAGTGAACTTGCCTGCGGAAACTGTGCAGCACATACGATATAATCAACTACTTTCAGGAGATCATCCAACCCTTCTCTTAGCCTTTCTGCATCCATTAAGATAGGTATATTCTTCTTAACTGCCTGCACTGAAAAATACAGGATTTTGTTTAATTTCTCATCAGACCAAGCTCTTTTTCTCATGCTCAACCTCCTTTACCATAATATTATAAATTAAAAGACACTAATTGGATAACTTTAGCATATATTACAACTAAAAGACAAAAACATGAATATCAGGAAGCTTCAGAAATCATGTAAATAATAACCTCGTGTGCAACAACTAGAGCAGTTTCATGCAATCTCCCATCAAGATAAGCAATTCTCGCTCCATTCATTGCAGATAATAAACTTGATTCAGGAAGGTCGTCTGGTTTCATTGGAGGAAATCCTGGGGTATGTAGACAAGTACGTGACTTGCTGAAATATTACACTAAAATTAGTCAAGTTACAAATCAAATTTTCAATAGCTGCATTAATGTCAAATCCTTGAAGATCTTATTATAAAACTAATAATGATAGAACATAGTTTTTATTCCTGCTAAGAATGCACAATTATTCTTTCTCGCGCGTGCACTTTCTGCTGCTTAAAACAGCGGTGTTTGGTATTGTCAAGTATCTAAACAAACTAGAGTAGAAACTTCTTTTGAAGTGATTTTCATATTAAAACTGAAAATAAGGGCCATCATGCCTATCGTATATTATCATTTTTTTTCTGCTAAGGATGGTGCTATACAAATGGAAGATTAACTTAACGAACATTACGTTTGGTTGTCAACAATGATATATGTAAATGGTGAAGTTCCTTCCTTAGATACCTGCAAATAAGAAGCTCAATAATTAACAACCTCAAGCAGCATATGCATTAAAAATATTTAAGAGAAACAAATATAAATAATTAGCCAAAGAGTAAATTTTGATCATGGAGTTATATATTGCCATACAGTAAAAAGTTTCAACTGCAAACAAACTTAAATCCTATGACAGCATGCTCAAAAATACAAGATCACACTCAACCGTAGATGGCCGCAACACCAAAAAAAAATTCTACGTGCTTTACAAAAAAACAAAGCATCATTAAGATTACAAACAAAATATTTTGGGAAAATTACCACTATAAAGGAGGTATCTACACCATCAGCTTGCAATTCATCTAATATGCTCCTTCCTTGAGTGTCATCTGCAACCTAATGAGGAGTATCAAACAGGTTTATTTTTAAGTCATACCACAAACACAAGAGAACAGAGATGCATAGAGCGTGTGTGCTAGTTAAAAACCTTGGAGATGATCCTTGGCTTGATTCCCAAGCGAGCTGCACAGGTTAAAGCGTTGCCTGTGTTGCCGCCTCCTTGAGTCTGAAGAAAACAATGCAGATTCAACTCACAACAATCTCTAATAAAACTAAGTTTTATTTGTTAACAATCATAATCTTTTTTTTAAAAATCCCCGCCAAACTTATTAAAATCGAACTATTTTCCAGAAGCTACTAAAAATAGCTTTTCAATAGAATTATATCTCAGATTTATTTTTCATATTCTGGTTATATTTAAAAAAGGAAAACACAATAACAAAAGTTTAATTCTTGTTCAAAAAAATAACAAAAGTTTAATTACTCTCAAGATCCCTAAACTATTTGGAGATTTTTAAATGGGTTTATGAAGTAAAAAATATTTGTAATTAAGTCCCTAAACTTGTTAATAATTTATAATTAAGTCCTTAAATTTTAAAAGTAAATTAACTGAATCTAATTTTTTTAAATAATTTTGTAATTAGTCCTTGTGAAATTTTAAATAATTTAAAATTAGATTGCTATAATTTAAACAATGTGCAATTGAATACTGTTTAGTGAACGGACTTAATTACAAATTATTTACAACTTCAGGGACCTTAAAAAAATTCTAAAAAGAGTATTTTTTGTGAGTACTTCTGATGGAAAAAGAAATAATGATGAATATAGTTGAAAAGAAGAAGAAGCACCTTGAAGGAAGTGCTTCTGATTTTTTGATCCGGCTTAGGAAAAGAAGCAACAGTGGCCAATAAATCCAAGCCCACTGCTCCACACCCCACCTGCACAAACACAATAAAGGTTACTTTTTTAAGCTTCAAAGATGAAAAGGGAGTGATTGAATCAAAGAGAGAACTTACCACAATGGAATTTTCTTGAAGGAATTCACCAGACATAGTGCTCAGTCAAACCCAAAGAGTTTTGAAGATTATGATTTCAAGAAAATTATTAGTAGCTTAAAGTTATTTTTAAATTACAAATATACCCTGTTGTATTGTACCTAAGCACCATTTTTATTGAATTATTTAATGCAAACTGTTTGTCTTTTATTGCAGATGAATAATCTAGTTTTTCTGTGATCTTTTATTTTCCTGTGTTATTATATAAACATGCTGAAAACTTCCAAATTGGTTTTGAAACTGGTTTGAAGTTAAAAAAAAATCAATTTTTACCTCTCCAATCATGACCATATTGATGGAGCATTTTTGAGGACAAAGTGCAAAACTATAATCATTGTTTTAAAAATCAAAGCATAAATATTCATAGTCATTTTCGTTGTGTAATGAATATTCACAATTGTGTTTCAATGTATCGAAATTCCAAAATAGTCCCTAATTGTGCACTACGTCAAAATAGTTCCTAATGTTGAAATGCTCCTTATACTTACTCAGTGTTATATCAAAGACTATTTTGGAATTTAAATGCATTGAAAAACTGTTGTGGTTACTCGTTATATATTCAGGGACGAAAATGACTATTTGCCCGGAAATCAATTGTAAAAGATTCTAACAATTTTATGATTTGAGGTCTTTTGGAGCTTTTTTTTGATTGATGCCAATTTTGCAGCAAAGGTTAATGAATTGAGACATTATTGGATTACTTTCCCTTACACATCTCTGGACATGATTGTTGTAAGAAAGAGTCATCCTCACTTGTTTCCTTTGCATTTTATCTTTGTAGTGATGAATAATGATGGTGAGATCAGTGTCCTCGATGGCGGAAAGATGCCAGGGGCCACCATCGTCCACAGATTGGTCATGACAGTTGTCAAAATATCTTCTGCCACACTCCGCCGTGGCCGATATTTGACAATATTGGATGAAATATACGTCCTTGTGCTATTTCCTCTTTGTACCCGAGTTCGTTTTCAGGTTAGTTATTAGACAGATTTTATATTTTGCTGGACTCAATTTTAGGCTATAGGATTTATTTCCCTTTAAAACTAGAGGTCAGGACAAAAAACAATTCCATCTCCTCTTTCTAATCTCAGTTTTTCTTTCTGAAGTTCGAGCGACTTGATGCAAACATGACATTTAATTGATTAAACCGAACGGTTTGCTTACAAACTTGTAGCATTTCTATATTATTTACAATTACATACTGTGCAGAAGAAACTCAAAGCTACACATCAGTTTGTTATTTCAATTATTAGACTAGAATGTGCTTGTTTCTCTCAACAAAAACTTCTTCATCAATTCAATGCATCATATCTCTTCTAAGCACCTGTAGTAGCCATAGCTCCCAAATGAAAATGTTGAGGTAGACATTGTGAGTCATTGCAACCTGCATCATTTTCTTCCTCTGTATCCCAAAGGAAACTTGCATATGCTGCTTGTACATGACTGGTATCAAATACATAAGCTATTGTTAAAATGCATTTCCCAACATGTAAGGTCAAAACATGATCGAAAAAGTACAACAATGATCTGAATTGAATGTTATGGATGAAGCAGATGATATTGTACCTGTCTTCAGGAGAAGCTTGTACCGCTCGTTCAAAATAAGTAGTGGCTCTTTCTTCGTCGTGATGTAGCTCCCAAACTAGTTTCCCATACTGTGATAAAACTTCGCCGTCATTTGGGTCTGCTAGTATGGCTCTGGAGTAATACTCCTCTGCTCCTTCAAGGTCTTGTTTGCACTGTCAAATCAAAACAACATCAATTTTGTA
>Ga0099826_10002462_pt1 | contig 11952 bp, 8 predicted proteins | sample Mtrugardesep15_FD_76830 | JGI IMG/M metagenome (GOLD analysis project Ga0099826, IMG submission 76830) | Root nodule microbial communities of legume samples collected from California, USA - M. trunc garden sep15 | ecosystem: Host-associated > Plants > Roots > Nodule | place: USA: California...
ATATTAGAATAAATATCTGACGGGGTAAAGCCATCTCTATCAAGATAAGAAAGATGACGTATCCTTTTTATGTTCTGTACTATCATATAGGATCAATTGTAACAAGTCACACACTCATATTCCAGAAATACAGAAACAAAGAAGTTTCGCGGTCGAACTACCAAATAAAAATGAAATGGTCTAAAAATCAACGACCTAAATGCTAAGCGAAACTTTACTTTCTATTGAAAAACTAGTTAGTTGGTTCTTGTGAATCTAATTCTCTAATTAGAAATTTGGTCGAGTAAAATGGACGAATTATAAATCTCTAAAATAATAGAGCCCATGATTTTCACTAAAACCAACTTTTAATCTAAACTGTGTATTTTAATCTAACGGCTGCTATTTAAACTTCTTACTTCTCATTTTAAAATCACTTCTTATTTGATACATCCCCTGTATATATATTTAATGAACCCAACACAATAAAATACTCTCCATCCTTTAAATTAAATAAAAAACGAAAGACTCTCCACGACAATTTCCCTTCAATCGAAATTAGGGTTCACCCTCCTAACCCCTACCGCCGCTGCTCAACTGTGCAGATCAGCCAACTAGCCTCGAATTGTTTGCTCCTATTCCTCACCTCTTTCACTCCATTTTTTTTTTGCTTTTATTATAGTGAATAATCGTTTTTTTTTTCCGAATAATAAAGATGAAAAAGATCTCCGGCGATGATTCATTGGCGTATCGTACGGCAGTCAAAGATGCGTTTCAATATGACATCTTTAGTTATAATCAATTTTCAGGGCTCCTGAACTCGGTTCAATCAAGAGAGTGGTATCGGCTTAACGGGCATGCACATTTAGTAAAATTGGATGATGCATATTTTTTTAAATATGTCAAAAGAAGAGCAAAGAAACTGCTTAAAGGGCATGCCCATTTAATTTTGGGTTTCAACACCTTCTTGCCTAAGGAACATCATATCAAACTTCCATCAAATTATAAAGGTTAGTTAGTTACTTATTTTTTTTTTTTGAATAACAGTTGCAGTTACTTACTTGTTTACTTGTTTATCATTATTCATTGCACTTCTCATATCTGTATGATACTTTACTGCACTTTTTTTTTTTTATACTTTCCCCATGTTTCTAACATACGCTGTAATGCCATTTTTTGCTTTGTCGCCATCCACCATAGTTGTAATATATAGTGACATATTTAAACTGTTTTTATGAGAACTATGTTAGTTAATGTCATGATTGTTTCTGATGGAAAAAGAACGTGAGGTTCAAAAACTTTAGAAGCTGAATCATACTGAACAGTCCTTGGATCCATATATTGATATAGTCTAGGGTTTTGCACGTTATTTGGTAGTATCTCAATACAATATGTTGGAGTATTTTTTCCTCTGTTCATGCAACTAAAACCTTTATCACCTAGTAGACTACTAGTCTAGTGCCCGTGCACCCTTTTTCTGTGATTAATTGTTATGAATTAAACTAGTATTATAGTATCATTGATGTTTTAGCATTAAGCTAAAATATTCCTTCTAGTATCTTTCATTGATTCTCGGTACATTTGTTTTTTCCTCGCTACTTGACATATTTCTATGTCTTTAATTCCTTTTCAATTTTTCTTTTTGTTGGCGTGGAGGGTCAATAAAATGTCATGCCTAATGTTTAATGCTTTCAGTTAGAGTGTTAATTTCTATGAGGATGAGATGGATATCTATTGTTTTCTATACACTGGCATGGTCCATCCATGATCACGAAAATGGGAAAATAAACTACTCACATGAAAAAAAGGAACACACATATTTGTATTTTATGCTGGTCTGGATTTTTGTTGGGAGAAAATAAAGTAATAAATGTTTCTTTATCTCCTCATTTTCTATGATACTATCAAATAAACAATAAAATATATTATGTTTCAGAAATAAATAAAAAGGCATATGTTTAGGAATCACCTAACACTTTCATTGTTGTGATACAAAGGGAAAAAGGTGAAGAAGGTAGAAGAAAACTGTGAACTTCCTTTGGATGTGCTTGATATGATTTCCAAAACGCTAGATTTTGATGACCTCTTTCAGTTTGCCGGTGTGTGCAAGAATTGGATGTTTTTTCATAAAATTTACTTGAGAAATTTCATGGCATCCCAAGAACCATTACTTCTTCGAATTCCATATTATAAATCATTTTCATTTATTAGCATACCCGACCAAAAAGTTTATTGCTTGAAGATGATAGAGTCCTTCTCCTACACTACCTATGTTACGTGTTCTAGCAGATATTTTATCATGACAACATACAATAATTCACTTCGGCTAATCAATCCATTTACTAGAATAACAAAGGTAATCAATGGCCCTACCTCTGAAGTTAAATCTTATCTCTCAACTAAGCGTGCCTTGCTTGCTTTTGTCAAATGCTCTGAGGAATTTGTCTTGGTTGTTTTATACGGTCGTAGTTTGTATGTCTATCAATCTCGAAATTGTGGTTGGGTTGTTTATTCGACAAAGGGAAATCCAGTGAAGGTTATTGACTTTGTGGTTTTGCATAATATCATATATGTTGTCACTAACAAGGCCAACATAGGGGTCCTCAGCTTGAATTCTGCAGAGATCAAATTTCTAAAACTGAAGAATATTCCCAATGTAACACATTTTTCATCACTTAGGTTGGTTAATTGTGATGAGCAACTTTTAGTGGTCAATTTCAAGTCCAATGAAATAAAGAACGTGTACAAGATAGACTTCTCTACCATGAATTATGTCAAACTGGTAACTTTAGGCGACATTGCATTATTTTATGTTTCAAAATTTTGCCAGAGTAACTGTTATGCATTGAGCAATCCGAACAGGTGGGGATATGAGAGCAACTCTATGTATGCCATCAAAAGTTCATCTACAATGTGTAGTGTGTATTCAGGTGATGATAAAAAATTGCAAAAAAGTGTTATGCTTCCAGCTCCTAACAAAACAAATTGGTTTCAGATTGCCGATTGGTGTTTTAGACATCTACAATATGAGGTAGATTATTCTCTAGTTGAGTAACCTCCATATTGCCAATAATTTACTTGAGTAGGGAAAGCTAATTTCAATATTTTATAGAGGTTATTGAGATAATAGAATACATTGATTAGTATTGAGAATAATTTAGATCTGTAGAATGTGTTGAACATTAATAGTATGTTTACTTTTGAATTGAATGTGTTGAACATTAATAGTATGTTTACTTTGGATGTTTTATATTTTCATTTTAACTGATAAAATAAATAGGTTTAAATATGCAAAAGGTCCCTGCAAGTTCGTGTGTTTTTGGTTTTCGTCCCTGTATCTTATTTTTTGTTTTAAAACAACCCTGTAAGTTGTTAACTTTTTGGTTTTAGTCCCTACCGTTAACTTTTGTTACAAAAACGCTGAGCTGCCAAACAGAGTCACATGTGGCAATCCTTGACATGGCAAAACACGCTTATGTGGCCTCTGACAAATGATAAGTGAGATGATTTGAGGGATCAAAACCAAAAACGCAAAGTTGTAGATGGATAAAAGTGAGAAAACCTAAACATCAAAAACTAAAGATTCCTTCTTCTTCATCTCTCTGATTTTTCTTCTTCATCTCCTTTTTACCGATTTGTCCATCTCTTGTGCCCCAAATTTTTTTATTACGCCAAAACCTGTTCATAGGGCATATGGCATATGCTTGGTATAAGTTGTAAGCCTAATCTATTTTAATCAAAACTTGATCGAGAAAAATTTCTTAAACTATTTTGATTTGCTCTAACTGCATAAGCTAATTGAAATATGAAAACAAATTCAATTAACATGCAAAACCAACAGTTTTAAAAACAGTTACATACTCTACATCCTTTTAACTAAGCTTTATTTTCAATCCACCACTGTAGTATATAACAACACCATTATCCAGATATATCACAAGGAAAATCGATAGTAAGAGCACACATCCATTTTTAAAAAACAGTTTAATATGTAATTTAAATTCAATAGCATGACTAATTGGGAGAACTTAAGTTCACAAGTACGAAGGAAATTTTTAGTAGGCCTCCTATTTGAAATGTGTTATTCACTTGTTTTTACGTTGTTTTGGTAGAGAGAGGCTAGGCTCTCCAATTCCTAGAGGCTGTGTCATTTACTAGCATTTGTTGTATTTCTCATTGTTGTTGCAAGCAACTCTGCATAAAGTTATTCTCTAAATTAAGGAGCTTACATTAGAAACCTTTAAATACAGGAGTACAATATAAAAAAAAATTGTCTTTTAAAAATACCCCTAGGACCATTTAAGCCAAACCATGTCACCAAGATGCCTATGTGGCGCATGCTGACTGTGCAGTTGTGCCCACGTGGCATTTTAAAATAAAAAAAATGATTTTTAATTTTTGAAAAATCTTTTTTTGTTTTAAAAATTAAAAACAACAATTTAAAATAACAAATACCTATTTTAATTAAATTAAAAATATGGAAATTAATTTTCCAAAATTTTAAACAATCAAAAAATAAATTTTGAAATAAAACTTTTTCCGACAATTTAAAATGTTAATTTTCAAAAATTTAATTTCGAATGTATTTTTTGTAAATTACGAAAATTAATTTCCATATTTTTTAGAAAAATATTTTTAATTTAAAAAGACAAATGAAAAATTATTTTTTCATTTTTTTCTAATTTTTTTTATAAATTTTGAACTTTTTTTTTTCCAGATTTTTGAAAATGTATTTTTAATTTTGTTAAAAAATTAATGAACTCTTTTAATTTTGAAATAAAAATCTGAAGATAATTTTTTTAAAAAAATGTTATGTAACTTTTTGTTTTTTTAATTTACGAAAATTAATTTTCAAAAAATATTTTCTATTTTTTTCTTTTTAATTTGGAAAATTAAAATCCATATTTAAAAAAAAATATAAACTGAATTTTTTATTAATTTCTATTTTTTTCTATTTTTTTTTATTTCGAAAATTAATTTCCAAATATTTTAAATTGTTTTCACATTTTTAAATTAATTTAAATGCCACATGGGCACTGCTGCACAGTTAGCGTGCGCCATGTAGGCATCTTGGTAACATGACTTGGCTTAAATGGGCCGAGGGGTATTTTTAAAAGACAGAATTTTTTGCGGAGATTGATCTCTGGTTTTTTTTTTTTACAAAAACCAAAACTTAAACGAGTCATATTTGCTGAGACGAGTGCAATATTTAAGCGTAATAATTTTATTAATTACAAGTTCACAAATCATAACTGATTCACAGATAAATAATTACTTAGATGTGACTTGTATGTCTTACTGATATCGTTATAACATGGTATAAATATAGCTTTGTTTACACTATCATCTTTTGTGTAAAAGAAAACTTAAGGATGAATCTTATCTTCTGTCATAGGCATTAAAAGTACTTCCCCGCGAAAAAGTTCAATTGGCTACAAAGTTTGGCGTTACTTTATCTGATGGAATGATTTTGGGGGTAAAAGGTACCCTGAATATGTGAGGGAGTGCTGTGAAGCGAGTCTCAAGCGGCTTGATGTAACGTAGATTGATTTATACTATCAGCACAGAGTTGACACTTCAATTCCAATTGAAGACACTGCAAGCTTTGAATAATTTTCCTCTACTAGTACTACACTTAGTTATGCATGCATATCATTTCCAGCACTTGTAAATTCTAGGCGATTAAGTGCTTTAACATTGACCTCTTTATGGAAGATGGAGGAGCGCAAACAACTTGTAAATGAAGGAAAGATAAAATATATTGGGTTGTCAGAGGCTAATGCCGACACTATAAAGAGAGCGCATACAGTTCATCCTATTACTGCTTTGGAAATGGAGTATTCCTTATGGTCCCGTGACATTGAAGAAGAAATAATTCCACTCTGCAGGTATATTAATTGAAATGTTTTCTGCTCAAGTATATCATAAATTGTTTTTATTGTAACTAAGAAGCTTTGTGTACTTGCAGAGAGCTTGGCATTGGAATTGTGGCATACAGCCCCCTTGGTCGCGGCTTTTTTGCAGGAAAGTCAGTGGAAGAGGCTTTGTCTAGTCAGAGCTTGCTGGTATGCAGCTAGTTACAATTATGCAGTTTTATGTTTGCATAAATTTGGAGAACTTCTTACTATAATGGTCAAAATAAATGAAAAATGCCATAAATATCACTGAATTAGTTCCATTCCTGCAGTGAATTTCTTTTGAATATTTTTCTTATTTCTGTATCAGGCTATGCATCCAAGGTTCACAGGAGAAAATTTGGAAAAGAACAAGCTTTTCTATGAACGAATCAATGACTTCGCTTGAAAGCATGAATGCACTCCTTCTCCATTAGCCTTAGCATGGCTTCTCCATCAGGGAAATGACATAATCCCTATCCCTGGTACGGTCTTTATTTATATATCTTATAACCTTTTGTAATATTAAACTATTGATATTCTAATGAAACCCTAGCCGTCTTTGTTGTTATCTTTCTTTCTCTATTTTATATCTGTATTTAACATGGTATCTAGAGCTAGGTTAAAACCCTAGTTTTATTTTTCTCTGGCTGTAAAACCACTGTTTTTGTCTTGCTGCCACCATCAGTGCTCTTGCCGTCGTCTTAACTAATGTAGTTTTATAGAAAAGGAGTAATTTAGGTAGGATAAGGGTTTTTGGAAAGGACTGCGCCCCATGTTGTGTATGGTGTGAAGATATTTCGGAGGCGGAAGAGTATTTGTTCACTAAGTGCGGTTTTGCAAGCGTTATTTGGTATGAGGTATTCACGTGGTTTGTCGTGAAATTGGTGTTGTCGCGAATCTATCAACTTTGCTCCAAACTTTTAGTTCTCTTGTTAGGAAAGGGAAAAGGATTAAAAGGAGTTTTGTTTGTTTTGAAAACAATTGTGGCTCTTTTTTTTTTTTGACAAAAGCAAAACGATATTCATCGATTCAATTTGATACAGTACATAATTTAACATCGTTAAAAATGTAATTGATGAATCTACGAACAAACTTACATCATCTAAGTTAATAACATACAACAAAAAAAATGCCTACAAATAATATGATAAAGTTAAAGTGACCGAAAAATAACGAAATCACAAAGAAAAAAAATCTAAATCCTTGTGAAAACTACTTATTTAGATTGAAATTGAAAGAAAAAGACGAAAGAAAATACTATATCTTTATTTCAAAGGTTTCCTAGGTGGAAGAAATGGTAGATTCAATTAAGATAGTATTTATGAATAGTTACTTCAACTATCCTTATTCTATCATTAACATAAACTTATAAGCTAAATCAAATTTACCTTTCGGCAGTTGTACGATTTGCATCATCATTATTTATATTGATCCAATGAATGTATATATCGTATTCTTTTATTGACGATGCCATCTAGTCTAATCTAATTCCTAAAAAAAAACATCTAGTCTAATCTAATTAATTCTAATGAAAGACAAAACATTGCACTTGCAAAAAGATTCATTTACATTCCATGCACGTTTATTACTTTATTTTGATCATGCATTGCCCAATCGACTACTATAGCCATTCTTACTAACCTTAATTTTTTTATTTCTACCACCAGGTTTGAAAGAAATTTATTTTTCTCTATAAAAAAATTGATATATCACAACATTGTGGCATTACACTTCCAAAAATTAGAAATTGTCGGAAAATTGCATCCTCCTTTTTTCTTTTTCCGATAATTAGAAATTTTATTATTGATGTTCGAACCTTATTGATAAAATTATACCCACCTTTCCTCAAAAAAAAATTATACCCACCTAACCTTTTATGAAAAGTTGCAAGTAAAGATCTCACACTATCATTTATAATGGAGTACTTTTATAAGGTACACCAAGTAAATTGCAACTTGTTAAAATATTTTCAAGTTCACTAAATTTCAAATTTACAACTAAGTCAACTCAAAATTGACACAAACTCGCGGAATTGTACATTTTTATGAGTTAACTTTCGACTTTAACAACTTCGCTAAAGATTAAAATTTTAGTGCTCAATTCCACTTGTCTCATGCATGCACACATTAGTGTTTAAGTGTATGTTTGAAATGACGGTGATGAAATTGACCGAATCAATGTGATCTACACAATTTCGACAAAAACAACACTTTAAGCTTCAACAAAATTCCAGGCCCACGATTTTGTCAAGTTTAACGCTCGTCCAAACATGTGATAAAATTTCAAATTTGACAGGTTGGTATTCTATGATTATATCTAATATCTAAGGTATACTAATGATTAGATTAGATTATTTAGTGAGACAATTAGTTAAATTAGTTCCTAGAAAAGAAAACAAATCATATTATTTCGCACATAAGTCAAGCACATCCAATTTTAGCAATGCAGCAATGGCGATGGCAAAGGCAAAGTGAGGAGTATTTCGCACATAAGTTGTCACAGGTCCTTATGAATCGAACATCTTTAATTTTGAAAATGATGTGTAATTCATATGCACAAGCGATTGAAGTATATACCACAGAAAGACACAGAAATGTTGGATAACTAAGATCAGTTGCAATTGACAGAGCATCAGACATTCCTCCCTCGCGTTTCAGAGGCTTCCTCCCAACCCAACTTCACTCGCTCGACATTTTCAAATTCCAACTCAAACGCCACTACTTTTTCTGCTTTAAAAGTTGAAACTACAGCTTTTTAAGATTGACACATAGATAAAGAAAATAAATTACTCTATGTTGGATATTTGGTGCTATAATTTGAATTCCTAATGCAGAAAAATGATCTCTAACACAGTTTCTAACAGCATTCCGTAATAAAGTATTCTAAATTTTTAATTCCCATTTCCACTTCTTATATTTCATAATGACAAATCAAATTTATACATTAAAAGAGATAAACGGAGACAATTTATCTTAATTCTTATCTTCTGTACAATAATAAAGGACTTATTCATAAGGACATAAACTGAAGTATATAATACTCAATACTTCACTAAATTAGGGAACTGAATAATCTCAATACACAAATAATGATCACATAATTTAACTACATTGCATGTATATAGGAGAAAATAGATAACCTAGCTTCGTGAGTTCAGTTATAAATATAAAATAATTTTAGGTTCAATAATTTCAGACAGGCATCTACAAATATTATTTGAAACAAACACACCTTAAATTAATTGTGGAGAAGTGAGCCCGGCCGGCCTCTCTATATATTATATAATATCTCTGCTAACTAAGTTAAAATCACGGGCTAATATGCAATATCTCTGTCAACTGAGCTTAGCATGTATTAAAAGTATATTTATTATTTTGTCAAAAAAAAAGTATATATTTATTAAGTATAAATGTCAAAAAAATTGAAAAAATATTGCATTTGTATTTTAAAGTGTAAATAGACTCTTTTATGATATAGAGTAGTTAAGCACAATAGTAAAACATTAACTCAATGTTTAGGGGCAAATCTAGAAGAGGGGTCAACAAAATTATGGTTTCCCTCAAACCTTTTTTAAAAAATAAACATAAAATGCTATTATGTTGTTATATTTTTTGTCTGTGTTTTTTTTTTTAAGCTTTTTCAAATATTGTCTATTATTTATGAATTATGTTAAAAATTAGTTGAGACCGGTAACTCAAATCCTTATGTGTTGATTACCCGAGTGATGGGACACTCTTAATTTATAATATATCTTATAAATTTTTTTTGTATATATCATACATTTGAATTTTAATTTACTATTAAACTTGCTCTCTCCTAAACTTAATCCATGATAGTTTATTGTTTGCTATCACTCCATCGTTCATGTTAATTGTATTTCATTTCACAATTTACGTGTTAGGATTGGAATCATGGCCCGTTTGTTGGTGCAAAAGACATGTGAGTATTATAGTATAAGAGTGTTACGAGTTTCTTACACAGAATGCCAAGCACATGTTGGACCAACAAGAATTGAGATTTAAGTTTCTAGTAATATTTTTGGTTTTTTATTTACATAGAGAAATGGCAATGAAATTTTTTACACTGACTAACTCATTTTCCTTCAGCTATAATGCAGGATAAACATGATTGCTGGCTTAATGTTTTTGTTAGACTAATCAGAAAAACTTCCCATTAACATATGTAAAGAACTATGAGCAAAATTTTCTACAATGAAGATTGACACAGAATACTCTTTACAATGCCAACTTTAACAACATACATCTAAAGCAATCTAACAGTAAAACATCACTCTCTTCACATTATCTTTCAAGGCTGGTAATGGCTTAACACCACATTCTCCAGCTGCTCTTATTGTTCCCTTGGAGCTATGACTAGAATTACCATCACCCGTCGATCCATTCTCTTGCATCTCTGGTTCCATATAGAAACGGGCTCGAAAGGCCGCTAAATGTGCATAATATGCCGGAGGAACTGCACAAAAAGTATTTTGAAGACACTTAAGTTGTGGACTTCCTAAACATGTTGAGACTTAGGTGCTTTATAACTGTGAGCAAAACTGAAACAGTAACGTAAAACAGGCTTACCAATGGATACAGATCGAGTGCACCTAGCATATGTATAACAAAGATTGTTTGTTAAAGATTGAATTCCATCTGCTGTGAAATTGTTTTCATCCCATAGAACATGATAGTGAGCTGGCCGACTAGTACCCTGCATATGAAAACAGAATCCATAGTTAAGGAAAATAACAGGTTTATATTTGTATGGTAAACATTATCCAAGATAATTGAGTTTCACTTTGTGTTCATTTTTAATCTTTCAACCTTAAAATTAAATAGTTCGGTTATCTCGAGTAACGTTTGTGCATTAAACATAAAATCAGAATAGTATCTACCTGGATGCCAGCATGACTGCAGAGATAAAAGTCAAATTCTGTCGGATGGCAAATTTTAGTATCGACAACAGTCCCTGAAAGACAGATTTATATTAAAAAAATATTTCAATCTTATTCGACAATAACTTTAAAAACAAATAGATTCTGAAATAATTTATGTATGTATGCAATTTAGTGATGTTCAACTTACCAGGCAATATATTTCCACTTTTATCAGTACTGCTCCTGTCCCTATGGTTGTTTGGGAATAACCGAGTATGATGTCGTTTTTGTACAACTATGAAAGTTACTGGAGGCTGATAATTTGGTTCTAAGGAAGCGCATGCCTGCAAAGATATGGATTATATCAGAACATATTGTTGTTGTGAAAACCATTTCAAATGTATGATAAGAGAAAGCAATTGATGACATTGACCTTCCGGATTGCATCCAACTCATAAAGCAATACTTGGTAAAATTGTCCCTCACTTACACCATCCCTGTTTAAATTACTTTGTTAATACACTAATAAACTAACACTTTCATCAACATGTACAATAGATATTGAATCATAAATTAAACATAAGGACCTGTAAAATATAATACGTAGCGGCTTCTGTCCCGTGGCCTTTCTAAAAGAAATCAGTAAATCTCTGCACAAGAAAAAGGTACAACATAGCCACATTAGATAACCAACCAACAACAACATTCAGAATTATCAGAGTGAACTTCATATAACTATTACCTTATCATGCCACCACTAACTGTGCCGCGAACAGGATCATGCCAAGTTTTGTATAAATCTTGTATAAGTTCCTGCCTATGAGCTTGAGCACACACTAAACCAGCATATTTTGTTACTTCAGGCCAATCTTGGGAGGCTACAACCTATATAGATTGGAAAGCAAGTATCAGTTGCAAAAAATCCTCAATAAACATTACAATGCTAATAAAAATCAAGATGATAGATTAGATAAATACAGCTGCTATTGAGGGGCTAGAGTCTTCTCCATTTTCAGGGTGTGTAACATCTGCTCCAAAAATTATGGTTGGTATGTCGCTAACTAATGGTATTCGGTAGCTTGCAGCATCAAGAAGAACAGTGTTTCTTCCTCCCATCTGTACCAAGAAGAGGGTGAATTAACACTTTATAATTATTGGAAGTAGTTATGAGAATTGAGAGAAATTTTGACATAAAAA
>Ga0099826_10002463_pt1 | contig 11951 bp, 4 predicted proteins | sample Mtrugardesep15_FD_76830 | JGI IMG/M metagenome (GOLD analysis project Ga0099826, IMG submission 76830) | Root nodule microbial communities of legume samples collected from California, USA - M. trunc garden sep15 | ecosystem: Host-associated > Plants > Roots > Nodule | place: USA: California...
ATCTTTACAATTTCAAAACAATAAATGATCTTTTTTTTTTTTTTTTCAGGTAGCCTAGTGGCTGGAGCTCACACATTATAAATGTGGAGAAGTGGGGTGTCAGGGGTTCGAACCCCTGCCCCTGCATAAATTATGCAATATCCCTACCAACTGAGCTAAGCTCACGGGGACATAAATGATCTTATTAACGAGTGTCTAAATGTTTTTTTAAGAATCTTAAATGTAAAAAAACTTATTATTAAAAATTATTAATTAATGACTGTCACGGAGCATCGTTATCATTTCTCATACAAAAATTATATCACGTTCCTCTTCAATGATTAAAACATGAAATTCAATGGGCTTTGGCCTCTCTCCACCAAAAAAAAAAAAACATGAAATTCAAGTGAACAAAGTCTGTATGTTGCAAACATTTACTAGTTTTTGTTATTGTTGGTGAGATTAGTTACAAACATTTACTTTACTTTGATAAGTCCATAGATTGCAATTACTTCTCCTATCAACTTTCGTAATCTCCCATCCCTCGTCAAAGTAGGTCTCTCGGTCAATAAAAGAGCGGTGGACGAAGATATCTACTATGGTTAATGTGGTAGGGACTTGTGAGACCAAATAGGTACGATATGTCAAGAAACATTCAATATTAATATTTCTCCATTTTAAAAGTCTAAGGAGATACACTTCAACATACATTCAAACTCATAACCGGTTCTAGGCGAGAGAAAGTTCACATTTTTTATTTCTTCTTTATTTATTGAAGATTGATGTTTTTAGGTCATTTTTTGACTTAGAATCACCTCTGTGTATCTTTTTCTCTTTCTTTCAATTTAAATAAGTGATTTTCACACATATTAAATTTTTATTTTATGTTTTTTGTGATTACATTGTCTGAGTGTTGCGTTGTGTTATTCGACGTATTCTGCGGCTTTTGATTTTGCGTCTTGTTATGGTGTTCGTTCGGTTTATATTGAAAGATCAACTTCAGTCTATTACAGATTCAATCAATGATTTGGACGTCGACATTGTAGATCTGGAAGCATGTGTATTTCGATGGATTAAAATTTATCATATTATTTTATAGGCATTTCGTTGTTGTATGCTATTAACTTAGGTGTTGTGAGTTTGTTCGCAGATTCACCATTTTTACATTTTTTGCGATGTTGAACATGTTATTGTATCTGATGTACTCTCAAATTGAATGAATGAATATCGTTTTGTTTTTGTAAAAAAAAAAAGTCTAAGGATATTTTTTGACAAAAGCAAAACGATATTCATTCATGTAAGTTGTTAAAATACAAAACATGATCAATATTATTAAAAATGTAAAGGGTGAATCTGCGAACAAACTCACAACATCCAAGTTAACAACATACAACGACAAAATGTCTACAAATAATATGATATAATTTAAATCACCAGAATATCAATGCTTCCGAATCTATAGCATTGACATCAAAATTATTGATTGAATGTGTGATTAACTGAAGCTGGTCTTTCAATATAAACCAAACAAACACCGTAAAAAGATATGAAATCAAACAGACGACGTACAACAAAACGCCGCACCAAAATGGATGGTTTGTCATTAATTTTAACTTTCCTTGTGATCTTATAAACTAAAGTTTTTGAGTCACTTTCCCACAATAACCTTTATTAAATGAGTAAATATTTTATGTTTAGTTAGGGGAAAAGGAGATTCAAAATTATTTTTGACCATTAACACATATTTTTTTAGGGGTGACCATTAACACCTATTGGTGACAGATGTTATAGCAATCAACACTGGTTTTAAAAATGGTATTACAAATTTGGTTTACACCGATTTTAAACCGTGCTAAATATATTAGTTTTGCACTATCATTAACATTTGACACCGATTATTAGTAAAGACCGATGTTAAATGTTGGCATTCAGGGAACTCCTTCATCAAAGATTAAAAATGTCGATGGAGTGTGTATAATGTGTGGTCAAGCCTTTATTTCCTAATATACTGTTCATAACTCAAAATATAGTTCTCAAAACTTAATTAGAGTATATGCCTAATTTGTGAAAAAAAATTCTATTTATATTTTAAAAAATATGTATTCATTTTATATAGTGAATACAATTAAGATGCTAAAAGACTACATAGATGTTTGATAGAGATGATGCATTTTTGAAAATAAAAAAAAACAACATTTTTTAATCATTTTCATTCTTTCCGAAAAATGTATAAAATTGTTTTTAAGAGTCTTTTATCTCCTCTGGCAGAAAAATAATAATAAAGAGTCTTTTACCTCCTTGCTATCAAGTGAAATTAAGACAAATTATAGAAAGTAAAAATAAAAAACATTTTGAAATAGTTACATTTTGAAGAACTTCAATTTCCGTAATCTTTTTTTGTCTAATTTTTTTTTGTTTCCGTAATCTTTTTCCTAAAATAGTTACATTTTGAAGAACTTCAATTTTAAGCTTCCAAGATTATTTTCATTTCAGACAACTCAGGTTTTGAGTTACAATGATAAAATATGTTAATTTTTTTTACTAAAATTAAATAGTTATGGTAAAACATAGCATTTTAATAAATGTCTGGCATATATGTAGTAGGGAATTGGATTTCATTTTGTTAAAGCAGGAACACTCTAGCAGGGCGTCAGGTTTCAAATTGACAGATGAGGTTGTTTTAGAACGTGCAATTGTGTTTGAAATGTCCAACCTCAAATCAATAAATTGAGATTTTTTACAACGTCAACCCGTGTGAAACATTACAATAGTAAAGCTAGATCCCTTGAGTAGGAGTGAAGGTGTAATATTAAGTATTAATCGCTCTAAAAATATTGGTTAAAAAAATCTACGGTTAAATATATTTTTAATTCGTACAAAATTATAAAATTTTAATTTTAGGGGGTGTATTGGATTATGATTTTAAAGGATAATTTTTGGAGGAATGCTAGCAACACACTTTCTAACACACACTTTTCAACACACTCTCTTTGATTGGTTAAAATTCACATGGGTCCCACCAAATTATGTGGGTCTCATATAAATTTGGTGGGTCTCGTAGAGAGTGTGTTGAAAAGTGTGTGTTAGAAGGTGTGTTGCTAGCATTTCTCTAATTTTTGTTTAAAAAACTCTTGAGGATTTTAAAAAACTTTCAAAATTTACAATTTGGATTTCAATGGGTATACGTAAGAAAATTTTAAAGGATTTAAAATGATTTTATGAATTTATAAGATTTAACAATATTTTATAAATTTTTAGGACTCGTTAAAAAAAAAATGATTCATTTTTTTTAGAAAGAAAAGAAATGATTCATAACACATTCTATTTTCACAATATTCTCAATACATATTCTTTTGTTTATTTATTTATTTTTTACTAGAGACAGATAGAGGAAGAGAGAGGGGTGAGAGACACGAAGAGAGAAATCGAGAGTGGAGAAGAGAGAGTACAATCTTAAAAGAAATTAAAATTCTAAGAAATCTTATGTTTTCATAAAAGACTTTTTCATATTAAAATTTCACAAAAAAATTTCACAAAATCCATCAAAATCCAATTTATTAAACAATCTTTCGAAATTTGAATGATTTTGAATACCACGAGACTTTTTTTAAGTGATGAAGAGTTTTAATTCAATACCACAAGAATTTTTTAAAATGACTAAGTATTGATTGAATACCACAAAACTTTTTTTAAGTTGCAAATATTCTTGATTGAACACCACAAGACTTTTTCATTATAAAAAAGTCTTTTAAAATCCCTTAGTCTCTTATAAAATATTATTCACTTTTAATTCATATTTGCAGGAACAATTTGAGAACCAAAAATATCCATCTTTTATAAAAAGTTGTACTCAAAGAAGAAAAAAAACTTTTGTAAAAAGTTTTTAAAATAGAAATTACAAAATACAATATTATGAAGCATTAAAATTTCCACTAAAATTTATAAGGACTAAACTTAAAAGTTTGTGATCTTATAGGAACTAAAAACATATTTAACCAAAAAATCTACAAAAGAAAGTTTTGTCTTTAAAATATAAGAGAAACATGGCTTAAATGCATTTTCCAAAAAAGGTATTTTTTTATGGTTTAAACATGTAAATTGTCCTAGTAAGTTCGTATGTTTTTTATGGTCGTTCCTTTATCTTTTATTATTATTATTTTTTATATTCTAAAACAAACCATGCAAGTTATAAAGGTTTTGGTTTTGATCCCTTCCATCATAAAGTTAGAGGGACCAAAACCAAAAAACAAAATTTGTAGTGAGATCAAAACTAAAAAACGAGAAGACAAAAAATTAAAATTTAAAAACCTTGATCTTCTTCCTGTCTTTCTTCCTCCATTTTCTTTAAAATTCCCATGATATATATGCAAACAAGAGCGTTGATCCTAGTGGCTAGGAGGATTGAGACGGGAAACATATAGACTTCCAACATCAACAATTGTTACATCTCAACCACACACTCGGTATCCTATTTTCTCAAGCATGGTCCTTTAATTAGAAAACAAGAAAGCATGAAATCTACTACATTCCACAAAAGCATGGTTCTTTTGCACCATCCTAGCGTATTTTCATATATCTTACACACATAGAGAGTGTACTTCCTTATTGATCTGAAAGTTACAATATCATATCATAATCAGGAAGGCAACCAAACCAAACCAACCAATTGTCTTTGGATAAGCCCTTTAAATAGTTTGTTGTTGTTCAATCATATTCATTCATAACAAGATTATAATGTTCAACAAGTAGCAACTCATCCACCTTTTGTGTAATTTTAATCATAACAACGCTTCTTGATCCCCGTTTGTATAGTCTACCGACAATAGAGTAATTGACACCACCTTTTATCATCACAATTGTTGCACTTTTAGTAGATTTTATCTCTGCATTTCCTCATCTCAGCCACTAAAATATTAGAATCGACATGAACATTAAAAAAAAATTAAAAAATCAAAAGATAGTTATAGCATTTTCATTTGGGAGTTGCCTCATTGTAGTAATTATAATGGATCTCTGTTGGTTTTCATCTTGTATTGATCTATGTTTTGTGGTCCATTATGGGGTGGCTTGCTTGTTTTGTCTCTGTTGGTTTCCATCTTGATTTAAAGGTTAAAAATTATAATTGATCCAGCCGAATTGCACCAAGAACATTAATGAAACATGTACATCTGATATTGTTTCACTATTTGCACAATTATTTTGTCGTATAAGGAGTCAGCACGTCATGCAAGGACTAAGAGGGTGAGTTATGGGTAATGCACTAGCCCATTGCTAGAATCTAAGGTTGTTATTATAGCATGTCATGGAAGGACTAAGAGGGTGAATTTGGGGTACGTGTCCCAAAGCATACCAGGTGTGGCTGATCTCACTCAGTTGATTGGATATCATTAAATTTGTACTTACTACTAGTATCTCTTTGAGGAAATTTGTACTTACCTTAGTATAGTTCTTGTTTCGATGATGTTTGATTAAGATGCTTGATAATTTGATGATGTTTATTGTTCCTTTATAATGTTTATTATATGTTAAAGCATCTAGCAATAATCCATGCTCTTAAGGTTCTTCAAAGTGTTTTGTGTGTCAAGTTTCATTTTGTGGCAAAACTTTTTGTGGGGTAAAACCTTTAATTTCTAAGGCTTTGATTTGATTCAAAATAGCTTGAATCGTATCATTTTTATTCTCTGGTCTTGGTCCTTGATGTTCATGCCAATTTGATTCAATTCATGACTTTTTGATTCGAATCATGTCTGAATCGAATCACAAGTTATAGAATCATATCAAGTTTATTCTATGGTCTTGTGTTTTGCCATGGTAAATCGTATCAATGTTCTTTGATTTGTATCAACTTTCATCTGGGTTACTTTGATTCGATTCAAACATTGATTGAATTGTATCGACCTTCATAGCTCCAGATTTATCCATTTATACATGTCTGAATCAAATCATACTTACTCTGAATCGATTCATGTCGTTGTTTTTGCCTAAAATTTTACACTCATCACTCCTGCCTATATGCTATGTCCATACACCTTCCAACTTACTGAATCAATTGCAAATAACATTCTAGAGTCTCCAAAATTCTCTCTCTCTCTCTCTCCACTTGTTGTTCAGATAAACACTTTTTCTAAGATTCTTTGTGGATTTTGAGTCATAGATTTCTAGAGTGCTATAGGAATTAATCATAATTGGTTTATTTCAAGGAACTGGATTGAGGATCAAGGGTCTAAAGGATAAGAGTGACTTATTTCCACCTCCAAGGTGAATTGTGGAGGTCTTTCTAACTTCTCAAGTTCAAGGGGATTCAAGCTTGAGACACAACAAAGAAGAATTCAAGGTGAGAGAATTTCAAGGATTACATGGAGCTTGAGTTTTGAAGACTTAGAGAATCTTCAATTTCAAGGGTTACTTGAAGATTGGTGGTGTTGTGGTTTATTGGGATTGAAGATTAGAGTTGTCCAGGAAATTATTTGTAATTATAACAATTTGTAACCAATTTTCAACAATAGTAGAACTCCTTGATAAGGGTGTTTTCTATCAAGAAGAATGGAGGTACCCCGAAGCGAGGACGAAAGGAGGAACCACTATAAATCTTAATGATCTTCTCTTCCTTATCCTTTTAGATTTTTGCATTACTATTTGTATATGAATTTTGTGTTTGAAATCATTTGATTTAATTGTGATTAATTTGTATACTTAACCTAACCTTGATTCCTTGAATTAAATTTTTTTAAAATTCAATTTTTATCGTTGTTGAGCACGAATCTGATAAGTCATACGTTTTCAATTCACGGTTTCTGTTGTGAATTCGTTAAAAATCACACCAATAAAATACTTGATGTGTGGAGCAAAGTAATCAAGCAACCAAAACAAAGTGGGTAACAATTATAAACACAAGCAAAAGTAGAAATCAGCGAGAGAAAAGAAAGAGAGAACACACGAAATTTGTTTACCCAGTTCGGTCCAATACTGACCTAACCTGGGGGAGAGAGCAGCCCTCCATTCTACTATAATGATGAGTAACTTTACAAAAGAGATATCAAAGGGTTACAAGAATAAGTCTTCAAACCTAATTCTACCCAAAGTCCGAATCTCTTCCCTTGACCAAGAGACTCAATCCTAACAATGTTTCCCAAGGTGAATCACTCACAACCCTAGTGTCTCCCGTTTAGAGAAATCTCTCTAAAACCCTAGTTTGTTGTTTGTTTCAAAACCCTTGTTTTCAGTCCTCTCTCTCTCAAGGTTTACATTGATACAAGGTCAATATTTATAGTAAAAGTATCCCTAAAAAATTGGAACAAATCTAGCCCAAAAATACGTTTCTGTTTTATTTTCTGTTGGCAAAGTCGGGCATCGATATCTACTCTTCGGACGCCGATTTTTTCCGTAAAGAAAAGGCTCAAAATACAACCAAAATCGGCCACCGATTTTACCAATTCGGGCCCCGATTTTGGCAGTCCCAAAAACCAATTTTGAGTCACTTTCACAACACTTTCATTCAATATTTGAACCTCTCAAGTCAACTTTGAATCTTAATCATTAATCATTGTCTTAGAATTGTTATCGTTGTTGTGCACGAATCCGATATGCCATACGTTTTCAATTCACGCTTTCGCAAAATCTTTTAAAACTAAAAAATTGATATTCACCCCTCCTCTAACAAACTATCTTGTTCGTCATGTAGACCAACAAATGACATCAGAAGCATGGTCTCTTCACTAACGGTTAACTATCGAAAGAGTCAAAATGACGAACAAAATAGCAAAGAAAGCATACAATAGAGCTCCAATTTTTTACGACGAAAACTATAATTATTAAAAAGAATACAGAAACGTCCATATCCAATCGGTCGACCTGGAAAGAAAAAACAACCTAAGGAAGTATGTAATACCATCAACATGGACTTTTTTCATGCATTACTGCAAAAATGCCATCACATTGATTGTTGTACAGTAAGACGGCTATTGTTGTAAAAAATATTGTTATAACTTTTATTCCAAAAATGTCACCATGTTTATGCTATAAGCCGAATTTTACTATTCAAAATTTGAAAGGACCGACTTTTAATCCCCTTTTTGCTCTTGTAAAAAAAAAAATTCTTTAAAAAAATCCTCTTACATATTTTATGCATTGTCCATACTAATTGTGTTATGCTCACGAGGACTAGCGTAGATAAAAATGTTTTTTTTTTTTTACTAATTTTTATTAAAAAACAAAGTAAAAAATATTTGTTTTTTGTTTTTTTGCAAAATTGTATATAATTTGGGATAAAGAACTTAAGTGTAGACAAAAGAATTTAAGTGTAGACAAAAGTAGGGATAAAGAACTATATTAAATACCCTGCAAAAACAATCTTCCTAGCTTTATACCTGGGCTCCACGTCAATTCACTACCGTTTACTTATTCATGATATTAATATAGCACCAAAGTCCTATCTCACCTCAACTATATATATATATACACTAATATATTGAAGCTGTGTACAAATTAAATTCCAATATTAACTTCGAACTTCTGATCTCTCAATTTTCTGCAGCTTCTTCATTATTTCAGATCGTAATAATTCTACCTTGTATCTATCTCTCTCTCTCTCTCAACCTGCTTTAACTTCTTCCTCAACTTGGAGATATGGTGGTATGTACCTTGCTCTCTTTTTTTCCATTATATATATATATATGCACTTTAATGTGCATTCTTTGTTTCTTATAATTGTATGTGTCTATACATTAAGCATATACGTGCATTATACACACACATATGGAGTAATGTTTACTTCTCCTTCATTCAGTATATAGTTAGAATTGTCTTAAACAAATTTGAATGGTTTCCGGTGCCTAATTAAGAACTTGGGATGTAATCCAGTCATGTCGAAAAAATGAGATTCATAAGGATTGATTTCATAGTGAGAGCAAAACATTTATTTTTCGAAGAAAGAAACTTATAACTTTTCATTAAGTGAGAGCAAAATATTTAAATTACGAGTTTGCAAAAAATTTATGCAGACACATAAACACGTTGTTTTTGCTTTCTGATGTTGCTAGATATGGTCTAGAAGGAATAATGACGCGTAAGGAGTGTATGTAAGGTGAGTATGGAGGAAGGAAAATATTGAATACCTTGATAGCCGTCATCTCTTACGTGTGGGTCCCATCTCTAAAATAATAAAAAAAAAAAAAAGTAATTTTAATTTGGATGTAGTAATAATGTAGAGTTATTATTTATTAAAAAAATAATGTAGAGTTATTAATTGGATATATTAATAATTTTTTAGCATGATAATGTGATCTCTCTACAACTCAACCATTAATAGAAGATTGGTAGAATGTGTCTAAGTTTTTTTGGTGGTGTGCTTAAGCATATATACAAGTAGTAATAGTTTGACTATTATCAATGTGTTGACATGGAATATGACTATTTTGTGTGAACGGAATACTTTTCAATATAATGATAGATTCTCTCTTTTTTGAACTCAATATCAGTTATACTTTACAATATTCTCTCTTCAATTAAGGCACGTAAGTGAAAACGAAACAAGAAGGAAAAAGGTGTTGTTTTAGTTCACGAGCACAATTTGCACAATGCTATATAAATTGGGGACTTTAATTAATTGATTGTTTTTAAGGGTTTAACTAATTGAATTTGTTAGTCAAAAAAGATATTAATCAAATTTGGCTTTGTATGTCACGAGTAATATGAAAAGGAGGTTATAAAATGTCTATCAAATATATCTTTATTTGCTATTATTTTTTCATTATTGTTTATAGGGTATAATACTTCTCATATTGAAGTGAATTTGGCATTGTCTCCCAAAACAAAAATTAAATGGACTTTAGACCTTTAGTTTAGGTTTTACCTTCGAGCCGGCTTCGACTTTACAGTAAAATTTTGTCTAATTCGTTGTTGTGGATTTACCAAATTGCAGGCCACACAATCTACAATAAAAAAACAAAAAAATTCCTACAAATAAAAAATCTACATAAAAAAATTAATTATTTAACCAGCCCCTCTCAAATAGCATTGTAATAGTCCCCACTCCCCACTTGCATTTAACTTTTTCTTATAGTTTCCTTGAAAATTTAATTAATAATGACAAATTTATTTTGCACGAAATGTCCAAATAATAAGATTCCTATTATTGTATGAGAAAAAAAATTATATACTTGGAAGTTCTGTTTTCATGATTTGAAATAGAAAACCACTTCCCGGAGAATGTTAAGAAGTTTTTTTCATTTTACAAAAAATATAACAATCTTATGTGATACTCCCTCCGTCCTAAATTGTATGTCGCTTTAGGGGAAAAAAATTGTCCTAAATTGTATGTCGTTTTACAATACCAATGCAACATTAATGTTATTTTTTCTATTATAACCTTAACTATTTATTACTCTCTTTTCTTTCAATTCTTTCATTTATCTTTCCCATATTATTTATTAAGGTCAATTTTGTAAAACAACTTATAATATCTTTTTTCCACACAATATTAATTGCATTTCTTAATATGTGTGAAATGTCCAAAACGTAATACAATTTAGGACGGAGGGAGTAGCAAGCAACATTTTCATTTTTTTTTAATCTAAATTGGACATCATTTGTACGCAATTGCAAACACTAGTCCTCGGGAGATTTGACATCGCTTCTTATATGGTCAACAAATATCTGATTGATCAAACATTATGTTTTATGCATTCTTTTAAATTTTATAGATATTACTTCCTCCATCCTAAATTATTTGTCTCTTTGAAATATTTGTTTTTGTATCAAGGTATAAACCACTTTACTAATACTAATAAAACATTAACATAATTAAAAGACAATTTTTTACAACAACTCATAATAATTTATGCTTCTCATACAACACTAATTGAGTTTAGAGGGTAATTAAGTTTTTCACAAAATAATTAACAAAAGAAATGGTGGTTGTGCAGGTAAACAAAGAAGAGAAAAAAGTGACAAAAATTATGCTCACAAAACCATTGCAACTAGCAAAAGAATCAGATTCAGAAGAGTCTTATAGGGCCCCTAATCTTTTGCAACGCCTATTAAGTTTATTCAAGAATGTACGTCCAGGGTCTGATCTCACACGCTTTCAAGTAAGTAATATCTCATTTTTATTTATCTATCTATTTTTTGAGAGTAACGACGAGCTAAAGACCAAAACTCACAAGATATTTGACATCAAATTTCTACTTAAAATCTTAAGACATTGAATTGAGAAGTTCTAATCTCTTGACATTGAAGTTCTAGTTTTGATCTTTAACCTTTTTTTTCTCCGATGTTCTTCAAACTCTCCGATGAATGGCATCTGAGTCATAATTCAATTCGATGAGGGGTAAATATCACTATTGAGTTAAACATCAATGTGAATATGACTTTTTATCCATAATTATGTTTTGAGAACGACTTTCTGCAACCCTATCTTTTTCAATACACCTTATGTTTATTTTTGGATTGGAAATTTATGTGGAATAGATGCTAAAGTGGATACTAAGAAAACATACATGTGCGTTAAAATAAATGAGAGTTGAATTATCTCCATTTTTCCAAAAGATATAAAGAATTTTTTTTTTTGACAAATATAAAGAATATCATTTAGAAAGAGTTGGAGACAAAAATGTTTCAATTAGGAAAAAAAATTATAGTTGAATCTATCTCTAAGCAGATTTTTTATTTTTTTTTTGTTGAGAAATATATCCTAACAAAATATTAGGGGTATGGAGAGAGTTTCCCTTGACGGTTTATGTCATATCCTTGTGGACTGGACATCAATGTGCACATGACATTCATAGTTCATGTTCATATTTATATTTAAAAACAACTTGTGCATCACTTTCAACCAGAGTTCTTGTCCTTCGGGACCAAAAAATGATAAGATTTGTCAAGATATATTTTTTTTGATTTTTTTTAAATGGTTTACCTTCATTTTGAATTATATATATATATATATATATATATATATATATATATATATATTTTTA
>Ga0099826_10002464_pt1 | contig 11950 bp, 18 predicted proteins | sample Mtrugardesep15_FD_76830 | JGI IMG/M metagenome (GOLD analysis project Ga0099826, IMG submission 76830) | Root nodule microbial communities of legume samples collected from California, USA - M. trunc garden sep15 | ecosystem: Host-associated > Plants > Roots > Nodule | place: USA: California...
ATATGAAAGGCATGCATGTAAGGTCTTTCATAGGAAGTGAGGAAGATACATGCCATGAAAAAACTACATATAAAATTATATGTCCTTGTAAGTAGAAAAAAATGTTATATATAGTAACTACACAAAAATATAAAAATCCAATAGAAAGAAACCAGTTTGAAAAATAATTGGTTTTGGTCAATGATTTTCTTTCTTAAAGAATATTTGACTAATACTTTTTTTTTTTTGAAACAATTTGAATAATGCTTAGAATGAGATAAATAAATACTTATATTTTCAATTATTTATTTATTAAAAAAATTAATATTATTTTCCTACTTTTATAAACGATGCAGGCAAAACTTCATGTATGCAGAAATAGATTGCACAGGACCTGGGGCCAATACTAGACAACGTGTAAAGTGGACAAAGAAGCAGCACAAAGAAATAAATTTACAAGAATATTCTTTATCATCTTTCATAAATAAAGATGGATGGCTTGCCCACATACCAAAATTATAAAGGGTTTCATTTTCTATTGAGAAGTCTTTAGATGAGAGATTATTACAAGATTAGATTATCAATAATAAAATAGTGATAGGAATTTTGCAATTAGGGCAAGGGTGAATTTTTCTTATGTTTACAAATCTTGCAGCGATTTTGTACCTGTTAATCAAATGCATTATTTCTAGTAAGATTCACTAAGTTGATTTATCCCTAACAATATATGAAGAACAATTGAAAAGCAATTTTCTATTGCAAGTTTTGGACTTTAGAGACACATTCTATCTGTACTGTCTTGTTCACCGTTCACATTGCTAGATCTGCATTTTTTTAATAATTTGCCAAGATGAATCTTGATAACTGCAAAAATGTACATGATAATTTTTCTTCTCAAAAAAGCTATTAAATCAGTCGTAAGTTCAATGTAAACAAGGGATGGATATGTGGTGGATTTTATAAAAGAAAATGTTGGTATAAGCAAAGTTCCGTCAAATTAAACTTGTAGCTTGGAAGGCTAAGCAATTTTTTTTTTTGTTGGTCGGGTTACTCTTTGTAAAGTAGTTGTAGAAATTATGTGTATCTATCTTATGATATCCAATTTTATTCCCAAAGAATTGTCTTGAAGAAATTCATAAGTTGCAGTGTGATTTTGTCTGAGTACTATAAAGTTTTGATGAAGGAGTCTATCCGATCACTTCACCCCTTTCAGCTTCGTGTTTGGACGGTTGTGTACCGCAATAAGAAATAATGACCATAGGATTGTCTTAAAAGACTAGGGAGATCCATCACGTGCCTGCCACGTGGGTGCGAAACAGTGTGCAAAAACATTGTTTCAGGCACTCACGCACTGTGCATGTATCTCTAGGCACAGGGCGCGTGTGAGAGCGAGAAAAACAGCTGCGTTTTGGGGAAAACCCCAATTTTTCAAACCAAATCCAGCTAGAAATTTGCCTATAAATACAAGAGTCTTCATTCAAGATTTCTCATTCAAAACTTGGCGGTTCAAGAGGAAGGAAAGCGTTCGAAGCATCAAAGGAGAAGTCTCTCTTCAACCTTTGTTTTTAGAGTATGTTTTATTTCTTTTGTAATTTGTCTTTAGTTACCATGAGTAACTAAACATATATTGAGTAGGGTTCTAAGATGAACCTTTCTTTGTTTGTTGGATGAAATTAATTCAAGTCTTTTATTCAGTAATGTTTTGAGATCTATTTAGTTTTTGTATGCAAAAGGCTAAATGCTTTCACCAATTCCAAGGAGTGTGATATAATTAGAAATTTTGATTGAACATAGATATAGGCTACCGAATTTATGTTGGTTTACTTTCTGAATGTTGCATATAAACTTTATTGTTTTCCTGTAGTAAGATAGGGTTACGCCCATCCATTTAATCTACTAGAAACTTGGGAGCGTGTGTGGTGAAATTCTAAGATTTTTGGGTAAAAGTTGTTCCTTTAGATGACAATTTACGAATTCCTACCATGCCGATGTTTCTATTACCTATGAGAGAGTAAGTCCATGCCTTAATTAACTATCTAACCGAATGTGGATCCCAGTAGGATTGACTGCCTTATACCCCATCGTTGTTGTGGATTGTTGATATTTTCAGCAAGGTGAATTGTTTTACTTATTTTTAGTTTTAGAAGTAGGATTAGATTTATTATTCGTTTTATAAGGTTAGAATTTTTTTTTAAAAAAATTATCAAAAATAATTCCTAAACTACTTCTTTCCTAAAAAAACCTTGTTTAGTTTGTTTCATATAATTCCTAAACTACTTCTTTCCTATAAAAACCTTGTTTAGTTTGTTTCATGTGTGGTACCAATTCAGGTATTCTTCCACTTGATCCATACATAGACAGGACTGAAAGGGAAATTAGGAAAGCGAATCGGACTTCTAAAGAAGGCATACATCATCCCAATTCAAGACTACCCAGACAAGTTATAAGTGGGAGACGGAAATCCTCACATCACTATAGGAGACTATAGAAGGTTGAAAACATTGGGTGAAATCTTTCTTGGGTTCCAACCAGCAAACCCATTGGTGTTTGATATCAAGTATAGTGAGTTGAATACTTTAAAGGCTGACCAATTTTCAGGTGAGGAGTCAAAAGACTACAAGGCTAATCTGACAAACTTCCTAGAAGCATGCGGCACAACCAACCCACCAAGGTTGTCTGAATCAGAAAAACGACTTCGTTTGTTCGGGTATTCTATAGGTGGAAGGGATAAGGATTGTGTAGCCAGAGATTTTAAAACTGAAAGTTTACTCAATAAAAATCTAACACAGCAGACATAAATTGAAATACAAAGTTTGAGAATTGAAATACAATCAGTCACATCTTACAAAAAGGGAGAAGTTTAAACTACAATTGAAAATTCTAGACTCTAGACACTTGTGATCCGGTATCCGATTGACTTCAAGATAACTTATACTTGAAAAATAAATCAGCATAATGGGATGAGATACTGCGATCTCAATGAGTTTCTAAATCGGGACAAACATATAATGCCAAGTTGAATTCAATTTCTAGTTAAACCATAATGAGAACAATAATTTATTTTAATAATATAATGTACCTTATCGGTTAACAACAAATAATGTATACTAGCATTACATGCCTTCTTTTATATACTTTAATATAACTAGACTATACTTAGCACAACTATGTCTAACCAATCACTCAGATGTGGGCAATCTTAAGTGATTGATTCTTCCAATGTAGTTTGCTATAAACTGGTCATTGTAAGTGGCGCCCCACTTACCTAAATACATTGAAATTGACACCTAAGGGTTCCCTCTGTGCTAGGAGGAAAGATCCTTAACTTGACTCTACCCACACAACTTGTATATACACCTAGTTGTACATATCAAAACTACTAGCAATATAAATACATTGATTTGCTTAGTTGCACATCACACAACCATTAAAACCTACAAGTTTATTATCATACATTACTTTTTCTACACAATGCAAGGCATCATATTTACTTGCCTCATTTGAGATTCTATTCTAGTGTCATTAACCAATATCAGGTTCACACCGTATACTTTTCTTAAACTCTATGGCTAATTTCATAATAACAGTTTATGTCCACTTACCAATATGTCTTTTATATTGACATGTTTCTACTTGCATTGTTGGTGTGTACAAATTAAAACCCTATTTTAAATTATAGTAATATACATTTCCTATCAAACATAGGATATGAGAACTTAACAAAAAAATTAATTTAATTTTGGATTTCTCAATTCATTTATAATACAATTAAGGAATTAAAAAAATGACAAATAATCATTACTGTTGGATATTTATGTATTGCCTTCATTATTGCTAAAACTAATATTCATGTATGATGTTGGATATGATGTTCCAACATCTTGGCAGGGTTCAATGTGCCCTGTTTATGTGCCTTGACATACGCGTGCTTTATCTTTTTAAGGAATCCATGCCTTATTTCTTGTTGGCCAATAAGCGTATTTTTTGTCCAGAATAAGCTGGGTTTTTATTTCCTAAAGGAGTGCGTTTATCTTACAAATCTTTGGATGTGTTTGGTTTGTTCCTAAAGATGTTCCTACATTTTAGGAGTTTCTATTTTTGTTACTTGTAAAGTGGATTAGCTCAAGGATCTGCTATGTTTGTTTCTGAAGCCCAACAAGACAATTTAGCTCGTATTGCTTCAGTATATATTGACGACTGCAAGACCTGATTATTTATTGAAGCCGTCATTCAAGAAAACAATTTTTTAGGGTTTTGAGTCGTTGTTCTTTGTGAGCCTTTTCTTGTATCGCTTTAATACATGATAAGGACTGAGTTTTAATGTTTGTTAATTGTGAGCCTTTCTTCTATCACCTTGATGCAAACATAGGATTGTTTTATTGAGTTGTAAGTTGTTACTACTCATAAGATTTGAAGCACAGAGGTAGTTTGTTTTTGAAGGTAACTTCATCTTATTGAGTTGTAATCTGATAATCACAGGGGATGTGATTGATTGAAGGAAGTGAGATGGGATCTCAAATCTAAAAGTTCCTAGGTTGAAGTCAAGACGGGTAGGTCCAGAGTTGAAAACAAGGAGTTTGCTGAGAAGTTAGAATAAGGACTACACTATTGGATTTCCTTCTTGGCTTGGTAGCCCCCAGAGTAGGTGTGTTTGTCTCCGAACTGGGTTAACAATTCTCTTTTGCCTTTTACTTTTACGTATTTTGTTTTTGGTTAGCATGATGTTTAAACATTAAACTCAACATCCGTATTTGTGTGTCTGGTGTTGGAACATCGCATAGAACATCTTAAAGCTAACGTGCTAGAATTTCAAATGGTATCAGAGCAGGCACCCTACCTATTTTTGGGTGAGCTCCAGGGAAATTTCTTTCTAGAATTATGGACAAGGAAGGAGAATTTGTGAACATACCACCTCTGTTGGATGGTTCCAACTATGACTATTGGAAATCACGTATGAGTGCTTTCCTCAAATCCATAGATAACAAGACTTGGAAAGTAGTTTTGAGGGGTTGGGAACATCCTGTGGTTCTTGACAAAGATGGAAACAAGACAGCTGTCTTGAAACCAGAAGAAGAGTGGTCTACTGCTGAAGATTAATTAGCTATGGGTAACTCCAAAGCATTGAAGGCATTATTCAATGGGGTAGACAAGAATATGTTCAGATTGATGAAGCAATGCATTGTGGCTAAGGATGCTTGGGAAATTCTCAAAACTGCTCATGAAGGTACATCTAAAGTAAAAAGTGCAAGACTTCAACTTCTTACTACACAATTTGAGAATCTAAAAATGATGGAAGATGGGAACATACATGATTATCACTTGAACATTCTTGATATTGCCAATTCATTTGACTCTCTTGGAGAAAAAATTTCTGATGAAAAGCTTGTTAGGAAAATTCTTAGATCTCTACCTAAGATATTTGATATGAAGGTAACTGCTATTGAAGATGCCCATGACATCTCAAGTCTGAAGGTTGATGAGTTGGCAGGATGACTTCAAAACTTTGAAATAAATGTCAATAACAAGACTGATAAGAAAGCCAAAGGCATTGCTTTTGTTTCAAATGTTGATGTTGAAGAGACACAAGGAAATCATGAGGATAATGAAAGTTTGTCAGAAGATATTATGCTACTTGGAAGACAGTTCAAGAGGATCTTGAAACAAGTTGACAGAAGACCTAGGTAAAATGTTCAGAACATCAGGTCCAACATCGATAATCAACCTGGATATGTGAAGAATGCAAGAACTGATGAAAAGAGCACTCAATCAAAGGGGGTCCAATGTCATGAATGTGAAGGATATGGTCACATTAGAACATAATGTGGCACATTTCTCAAAAGACAAAAGAAAAGCTTGGTTGTTTCTTGCTCTAATGAAGATGACTCAAAAGGGGAAGTGGATAGTGAATATGCTAAACATGTCACTGTTTTGACTAGTAGAGTAATGTCAGATACTGGATCATGTGATGAAGAACTACCCTATGAAGAGTTAGCTATCTCTTACAAAGAATTGGTTGCCAAAAGTACAGATAAGTGTCAGTTGCTTGAGAAGTAGGACAAGATCATTAGTCAACTGCAGTTTGAGAGGAGTGATCATCTTGCAAAAATTTATGAACTCAATGATGAGGTAACTCAACTGAACTCCCAACTGGAGCATGTGAAAAAACAGGTTAGAATGATGACCACAAGAACTTATGTTCTAGAGGAAATCCTAGAAGGCAGAATGAAGGGAAATCTAAAGGTACTAACTTTGATTATAGATCTCTCAACAAGAAAAAAAGAAACAGAAATTCTGCCTATATTCCGTAAGATTGTGGAATAGTGAGGAAGCAACAACAAGCCCAAGATGTAAAATCTGATGACTCCTCTATGAGTAAGCCAATGTTACAACATTCTAAGGAACATCAGAGTTCTAAGAGCAAGAAAATACCTTGTGCCTGGACTTGTCACTACTGTAGGAGGAGGGGTCATATAAAGCCATTATGTTTCAAGTTGTATGGAGATCCTAAGTAATCTCAGCAAAACCCACCTGAACTAGAAAAGAGTAATGTCAAGAAGAACTGGATACCAAAGTGTGATAGTGTTGGCTTGATAGCTCATACCTCTCTAAGAGTATCATCAAAGGAATACTAGTACTTTGACAGTGGTTGCTCTAGACACATGACTGGAGTTGATTAATACCTTGAATATGTGAAGCCTTATACTAGCAGCTATGTTACTTTTGGTGATGGAGTTAAAGGAAAAATTCTAGGTATTGGTAACTTGATCAAAAATGGATTACCAAGACTTGACAATGTGCTATTAGTAAAAGGATTAACTGCTAACATGATTAGCATAAGTCAGCTATGTGATCAAGGAATGAAAGTAAATTTCAGCAAGCCTGAGTGTTAGATTACTGATAAGAAAGGAGAAGTGCATATGAGAGGTACTAGATCTAAGGACAATTGTTACCTATGGATACCTAAGGAAGAAGCTAATATGTCCACTTGTCTTGTGAGCAAAGAAGAAAAGGTTAAACTGTGGCACCAAAAACTTGGCCATTTAAACCTGAAAGGCATGAAGAAGGCAATCTCAGTAGATGCAATCAGAGGACTACCCAAACTCAAAATTGTTGAAGATGACATATGTGGTGAATTTCATATTGGTAAATAAACTAGAATGTCTCATCCAAGGTTGGAACATCAGGTAACTTCCAAGGTTCTTGAACTCCTGCACATGGATTTGATGGGACCTATGCAAGTTGAGAGCATTGGTGGAAAGAGGTATGCATTTGTACTTGTTGATGATTTCTCAAGATTTACTTGGGTGAATTTCATTAGAGAAGAATCAGATACCTTTGATGTGTTTAAACACTTGTGCACACAACTGCAAAGAGAAAAAGATAGTGCCATTGTAAGGATCAGAAGTGATCATGGGACAGAGAAAATGCAAAGTTCAATGAATTCTGCTCTTGTGAAGGAATCAAACATGAATTTTCTTCCCCTATAACACCTAAAAAAATAATGTAGTGGAAAGGAAGAACAAAACCCTACAAGAATCATCCAGAGTTATGATTCATGCAAACCATCTTCCTTATCATTTTTGGGCTGAAGCTATGAATACAACCTGTCATGTACACAATAGGGTTACTCTGAGGTCTGGGACCACAACTACCTTATATGAGATGTGGAAAGGAAGAAAACCTAATGTCAAATATTTTCATGTTTTTGGAACCAAGTGCTACATATTGGCAGACAGAGAACACATAAGGAAAATGGATCCCAAGAGTGATGAGGAGATCTTTCTTGGATACTTTACAAACAACAGAGCATATAGAGTATTCAATTCCTGAACCAAGGTGGTTATGGAGTCCATCAATGTGGTAATAGATGATGTTTCTGTAGACAGAGTTCCTGATGTTGAACCAGATGTTGGAACATCTGTTCAGGAAACAAATGCACCAACCTAGGTGAATGAATCTGAGTCTGAGAAAGAAGTAACTGAGCAAACTGAGCAAGATCATGTTTCAACGAGTAAAGGTCATTCCATCAGAGTACAGAAGAATCATCCTCAAGAACTCATTATTGGGAATCCTGATCAAGGGATCACAACTAGGAGATCCAATGAAGTAATTTCCAATTCTTGTTTTGTGTCCAAGTTTGAACCAAATAATGTTAAAGAAGCTCTCATTAATGAACTCTGGATTGAAGCAATGCAAGAGAAATTGAATCAGTTCAAGAGAAGTAAAGTGTGGGATTTGGTTCCATGACCAGAAGACATGAATGTCATTGGGACAAAATGGATTTACAAGAACAAGTTTGATGAGAATGGAACTGTGACCAGAAACAAGGCAAGATTAGTTGCTCAAGGCTATACACAAGTAGAAGGGCATGACTTTGATGAAACCTTTGCCATATTGCTAGATTGGAGTCCATAAGGTTACTTTTGGGAGTAGCTTGTATTTGTCAAATTCAAACTGTTCCAGATGGATGTGAAGAGTGCCTTTCTAAATGGCAATTTAAATGAAGAAGTTTATGTTGAGCAACCAAAGGGATTTATAGATCCTAGCTTTCCCAATCATGTCTACAAATTGAAGAAAGCTTTGTATGGTTTAAAGCAGGCACCTAGAGCATGGTATGAGAGACTCACACAATTTTTTGTCAACCAAGGCTATAGAAAAGGAGGGATAAACAAGACCTTGTTTGTGAAAGATGATAATGGAAGACTAATGATAGCACATATTTATGTTGATGACATTATTTTCGGAGGGATGTCGAACAAGATGGTTCAACATTTTGTTCAGCAGATGCAGTCAGAGTTTGAAATGAGTCTTGTGGGTGAGCTAACTTACTTTCTTGGCCTTCAAGTCAAGCAAATGGAAGACACCATTTTTATTTCTCAAAGTAAATATGCCAAGAATATAGTGAATAAGTTTGGTATGGATAATGGTAGTTATAAAAGAACACCATCAGCTACTCAATTGAAGTTGTCCAAAGATGAAAGTGGTGTTGTTGTTGATCAAAGCATGTATAAGAGCATGATTGGAAGTCTACTGTATCTTACTGCAAGCAGACCTGACATAAATTTTGCAGTAGGAGTATGTGCTAGATATCAAGTTGAACCTAAAATGAGCCATCTTACTCAAGTGAAAAGAATTCTGAAGTATATCAATAGCACTAGTGATTATGGCATTTTGTACTCTCATAGTGAAAATTCTATGTTGGTTGGTTATTGTGATGTTGACTGGGCAGGTAGTGCAGATGATAGGAAAATTACTTCTGGATGATGTTTCTTTCTGGGAAATAACTTGATCTCTTGGTTTAACAAGAAACATAATTGCGTGTCTCTATCTACTGTTGAAGCTGAGTACATAGCAGCTGGTAGCAGTTGTTCCCAACTTGTGTGGATGAAGCAGATGTTGAAAGAGTATAATGTTGAACAGAATGTTCTAACATTGTACTATGAAAATTTGAGTGCTATTAATATTTCCAAGAATCATATTCAACATAGCAGGACCAAGCACATTGATATACAACATCATTTCATCAGAGATCTTGTTAAGGAGAAAATTGTGACACTCGAACATGTTGATACAGAGGAACAATTGGCAGATATCTTCATCAAAGCCTTAGATGCTAAGCAATTTGAAAAGTTAAGGGGCAAGTTGGGAATTTGCCTGCATGAGGAGTTATAATGGTTTGTTGTGTAAGGCGTGCTCTTCTTCATTCCTTGTTGCACGTCTTTATTTATGGTCTTCTAGTTCTTTTTGGTGATTTTATGCATGAAGATTTTATTTTGGCCTATTTTGTGGTTAAGAAGGGGGAGTAGATGGTGTATGTTGTATGGCATTTATGCATTTATTTCGCATGGTATAATACCTTTTGCCACTGATGTTGCAGCATCATTTTGTTTGCCTGTGAAGTGCATATGGTATTCTTCTGAAGTTATTCTTTTTAGCATGTATGCATGCATAAAGAGGAAGTAAATGTATGGCACTTGCATGTTTTCTGTGAATTTTGGATGATGTTGTGGTGTATATTGAAACATTCCATGCCTTTGAGTTCTTCCTGTTTACCTTTGAAGTTTTCCTTTATTCTTGGGTATGCATGTGTTCAGGGGGAGTAGTAGAATTTTCTGTGTTAGTATTCACTCTTAGGTTGTTATTTTGAGGGGGAGAGATACTATGAAGTGTGCTTGGATATGCTCAAGTTGTTTGGTAGGATGTGGTATAGGATGTTGAAACATCTAGATAACAGTTGCATGTATGTTTGGGAAATTTATTTTTTCCTTGCTGATAGGACTTTATTTTTCTTTCTAATGTGGTAAAGGATGATGGAACACCCAGATGAATGTTGCATGTTTATGTGGGAATTTATATTTCCCTTTCTGGTGTATGTTGTTGTGTGTGAGGGAATTTATTTTTTCCTTGCCGAGTTTATTTATTTATGAGGCATATTTTTTTCCTGAATCCGCTGCTGCATGTCTCTGATTCTTTCTTTAGTGATACCTTATCACTCCTAACTACCATGTTCATGGTGAATATTTTTTTGAAGAGTTGGAAGTGGTTATTATGAGTTGTGTTATATTCTCTTTGTGTCTGAGCTGAGCGACATAAGATTTTTATGTGGTATCCCTATAGTTATCTGCATGTCTCTGAATTTTTTTTAGTGATACTATTTTCTGCTACTTTTCATTGAAAGAATGTTCTGGAAGTAGTTTTTGAAAATGTTCTACTCTTCATGGTTGTGTGTTTATGATGATATGAATAATTGTATATGTAGTAACTCTTTAGATATTCTTTTTGATGTGCTACTTGTTTCATTATGGATATGTGCTCATGATGATTGAAGAAATGCTTGTTAGTATCTCCCTACCTTGTTGTTATTGCCTCAGTTTGTTTTAGCTCAAAATTTGCCAAAGGGGGAGATTGTTGGATATTTGTGTATTAGCTTCATTATTGCTAAAACAAATATTCATGTATGATGTTGGATATGATGTTCCAACATCTTGTCACGGTTCAGTGTGCCCTGTTTATGTGCCTTGGCATACGCGTGCTTTATCTTTTTAAGGAACCCATGCCTTATTTCTTGTTGGTTAAGTAGTGTATTTTTTGTCTAGAATCAGCTGGGTTTTTATTTCCTAAAGGAGTGCATTTATCTTCGGAATCTTTGGATGTGTTTGGTTTGGTCCTAAAGATGTTCCTATATTTTAGGAGTTGCTATTTTTGTTACTTGTAAAGTGGATCAGCTCAAGGATCTGCTGTGTTTGTTTATGAAGCCCAACAAGACTATTTAGCCCGTATTGCTTCAGTATATATTGAGGGCTGCAAGACCTAATTATTTATTCAAGCCTTCATTCAATAATAGTTTTTTAGGGTTTTGAGTTGTTGTTCTTTGTGAGTCTTTTCATGTATCGCTTTGATACATGATAAGGACTGAGTTTTAGATTTTGTTAATTGTGAGCCTTTCTTGTATCACCTTGATGCAAGCATAGGATTGTTTTATTGAGTTGTAAGTTGTTACTACTCCTAAGCTTTGAAGCACAAAGGTAGTTTGTTTTTGAAGGTAACTTCATCTTATTGAGTTGTAATATGATAATCACAGGGGATGTGATTGATTGAGGGAAGTGAGATGTGATCTCACATCTAGGAGTTCCTAGGTTGAAGTCAAGGTGGGTAGGTCCTAGGTCTAGAGTTGTAAACGAGGAGTTTGCTGAGAACTTAGAATAAGGACTACACTATTTGATTTTATTCCTGGCTTGGTAGCCCCCAGAGTAGGTGTGTTTCACTACAAGAATTTTGGTTTTTACTGGCGGAAATAATCCCTCAGTAACGCCAAAAATCCCTCAGTAGTACATATTACTGGCGAATGTGAATCCCTCAGTAATATGAGCGTCAGTAATGTTACTGGCGGAATTTTCCCTCAGTAATGCGGAGGTAGTTTTGACAAAGCATTACTGAGGGATTATTCCGCCAGTAATTACTGACGAATTTG
>Ga0099826_10002465_pt1 | contig 11949 bp, 3 predicted proteins | sample Mtrugardesep15_FD_76830 | JGI IMG/M metagenome (GOLD analysis project Ga0099826, IMG submission 76830) | Root nodule microbial communities of legume samples collected from California, USA - M. trunc garden sep15 | ecosystem: Host-associated > Plants > Roots > Nodule | place: USA: California...
AGAAAGAAGGGGAAAAGAAAGAAGAACCAAAGAAGGAAGAAGAGAAGAAAGAAGGGGAAAAGAAGGAAGAACCAAAGAAAGAAGAAGAGAAAAAGGAAGAGAAGAAAGAAGAAGGGGAAAAGAAAGAAGAGGAGAAAAAGAAAGAGCCAGCCCCTGACCCTGTTTTAGAGATGGTGAAGGCTTATAGGGCATATAATCCCCACATGACCACATATTACTATGTTCAAAGTATGGAAGAGAATCCCAATGCTTGTGTAATTTGTTAAATGGAAAATTGAGGAAATATGAGAGAAAGTACATGTGTAAATCTTTCTCAAGTTGTAATGGAATTAATTCTCTTTGATGAGTTATATATAGGAGATCATCACCAAGAAGAGAAAACTCTCTTAGCTTGTATATAATTTGGTGATGCACCTTCTTAAGTTGTTTTGAAACATTAAGTAATCTGTAGAGAAAGGAATAAAATTTTGATCTATTCGTATTTGTTTTGAATCTAATATTAATTTGTGTTTTGCTTTTTTTATACAAAAAAACCTATTGTTCAAGTTCGATTTCTGGTCCGAATAATTTATTAGACTTTACCTAATATTTATCAAATTTCAGATTACGAAAGTTCTCTTTTTAAGGAAACTAGAAGGTTAAGCTTATAAAAGATGAAAATAATCACATTTTATCAGAACATTTTTCAATAAGCAAATATTAGTAAATTAATGATGATGTTACTTTCTAAGTTTGAATTCTAGATTTTCTTCTAAATTCTCATTCCGTGTCCTTTACCAAATGAGTTTGCTACGTGGGAATGTTGAGGAAGTATTACAAGTGAGATGTAATAGCCCTAACTAAAGTCTGAAAAAAAAATCAAAATTTTGTGATATCAAAACAAATATTCAAAATTATGGGAGTAATGTAGCTAAAATTTCTTTGGTAAAAAAGATTGAAAACGCTATGCATATGGTTTTAGAATGGTCAAATTATGGGAGAATCTCAATCTCTTATGACACTCACCGCCACTTGATGTCATAAAGAAAATGTTTCTTTATACAATTCTGTGGAATTGTCATGTCCTTTGTCATGTGGGACATTGGTGGCTGAAAAGCAAGTTTTACCCCATCACCTTGTTTGGTGAAAATCTGAGGGTACGACACAATGGTTATGCCTTTCCATACATTTATGATGTAAATTAAATATATATAATTGAACTCATTTGATGTTGGTGTATCGGTTGACTTGAATCTTGAACCAGACTTCTCTTAAGGTTTTAGTTTTGATTTTTTCTTTTTATATATAATTTTGTTCTGATGGTATCTTCAGTTTAGCTGGTCCTTAGATCAGATATCGAGTTTTAAAAAAATATACGTAATTGAAAAGTAAAAAAAAAAGGACCACTCACACCAATTCTATGGTCCCATTGTTTCATATCTATATTTGAATGATTGAGTTTAAAGGTCCCCATTTAGTTATATTGGCCGGTCTTAGCTATCATCATGATCATGATTCTTTTTCTAATGAGCTTTCTGATCCATATTGTGATTCACACATTCTTAGCTTGTTGGTTGGAAGCATATAGCTTATGGAATTTTCTGCATATAGAATCATAATATTTTTTATTATTTTGAATGTGTGTGGTTCATGCCTATCTATCAGATCTATGTTTAATTTTTAATGCAATTAAGTGGTGTACAATTAAAGTAATTCCCCTCAATCTTATTTCCTTTTCGTTTTTATTCCTTCATAAGGACAAAAAAAAACTAAGCTACCACCTTAAACTTTTATAGCTGGTGGGTCATTTTAGCTTTGTGTATTCCGTCTTAATTTAATCCACATGGTGACAACCTCACAATTTGTACTTGTACTTAACAAAGCAATGACACGTGATTAATCAACAAATTGTAGAAAATGTTGTGTAGATTAATATTTTTCATTTTATTTAATTAATATTTGAACTCTGTCAAGAGGCTCCACTTTCACATGCACTTACTTACATATATTTCTATAATATTATGTTTATTTTTGGTAATTCAGAGTTTCACTAAGAAGATGAGTAAAATCCAATTAAATTTTTTTTCAACTATTATTATTAAGATAGCAATAGAAGGTTTGATCTCTTTTCAACCGGTGTTTGTTTGTAAGAAACTACGATAATTTAGGTTATCCTCCAAAAAATAGTATCTCCTCCACAAAGTATTTGTTAAAATTTGGTGTAGGAAGAATGTTATCTTTTTATTTCGTAAATCCACTATAGGATTAAAATTTGCTAGAGTCTTTAGGTTAAAACTTAAACCAATTTTTCATTTCCCACTAATCCTCCCAAAACAAATAGCTAGAATTTGATATATGACTCTTTTCTTTTTTGCCTTTTCATAAGATGGTTAATTTTTTTTGCTTTCAAATTTCAACATCTAAATTAGCATGCTACCAATCTACCATGCTTTCTTTGGGTAGAGCTACAACAACTGTTAATCATTAATTATTACGACGTTATGGATGACATTCCTACGTGGATAGATTTGACTAAGGACAAGCTAGATGTTTTGGACGGTGAGTGGATGATAAATCATCGTCACTCACTTCATCGCATGTCCTTTCAAGAATGTACACAAAAATAGTCCAGAAATAATGGAGAAAAAAAAAAGTAAGAAAAGATTCGAGGATTTACAGCAGAAAATTGAATATTCACACTGAGAACAAAAACTGAACTTTGAAAAATATTATTGTTCATTGTTTAAGGAAGTGAATCTCTATATAAATTTGTTAACTGTATATCATTCGTGCTTAATTAGAAAGATTAATCTTTTAAATTGGACAGGATCATAATGAATGAAGGACAAAATCCTATAATTAAGATGGAAAAATCTTTTATCATCTCATTCAAATGTTTTAGATGTGAATCTCTATCTTTTTATGTCCGACTTAACAATTTCGTCACTTCTTACAATTTCTTTCTTTTTAAATAAAAATATATTTTGTCATAAACTTTGCGCTGAATTAATTAGTTGAACATCGTTAAAAATTCACTAATTGTATTTTGTATGGTAATTGAAGTGATGTTACAGTGTTCTTATTCGTTTTGGTCACGGGGTAGCTAACAAAATGAACAAGAAAAAATTCAACTCTCAAGTGAGATTCTAAATAACGATACTTTATCTATGTATTTCATGTCTGTCTTTGGTTGAACTTTTTTTTGTCAGGTAGCCTAGTGGCTGGAGCTCACACATTATAAATGTGGAGAAGTGGGGTGTCAGGGGTTCGAACCCTGCCCCTGCATAAATTATGCAATGTTCCTACCAACTGAGCTAAGCTCACGAGGACGTCTTTGGTTGTCCTTTAAATATAAGCAAAATAACTTTTGCGGATGTTTAAGTTTAACTAAATTTTTTGGATTGTTTAACTAAATTTTTTGAATCATAAGCATTAGTTTAACATTCTCTAAAAAACACTCTTTCAAAAAAATGTGGGAGATTTCTCTGTTTCTCATATACTTCCCACTCCTCAAAGTCCTTACATCCCCTTCTCTTCAAACTCTCAAACAAAACCTAAAAAGACGTGCAACATTTTAATCTCGAGATAACTCACATACACGCAGGGGCGGTTTTACCACCCGTCGAGCATGGGCACAAGCCCGGGCTCAACCCATACTTTCTTTGTATCACTACAAGAAATTTACAAGAAGATTGACTTTTAGTGACAGCCAAATTATGTCGCTATAGGGAAAATTTCCGTACTTAAATTTGTCTGTCATTGACAAATGGTTGTCACTGCATGTTTTCCATCTTTACTTACGGACAAAAACATAGGTAATTCTAAGGAGACCATTTTAAAAATATTATAGACCTCTACCTACGGTTACGGCTGTCACTAAAACTTATCTTTGTTTTATTTTATTTTTTTATATTTTCTATTCTACTATAAATTCTAAAAATGAATAATTCATAAAATTACATCTAAAATTAGTTTAATCAATATAATCAAATATTATAATCAATATCATTGGAATTTGAAATTGATTACTATAATCAATTTTTAGAATAAATTATTGAAGTGACTTAACTAGAATAATTCTCCCTAACTATGAACTATTATATCATTCACCCAAACCAATACTCAATACTCACAGAAAATACTTAATACTCACAGAAATCAAAATCTATATATACTCCGTTGCTCATATAATTTATTGTAACAAAATTTGAATCACTATTCATAATAACTTATTAGAGAAAATGATATACTATCAAGTTACAACTTACAATCACTTCTACATTCACTTCATACCTAAAAAAAACTTACAATCACTTCTACAACCGGGCCTAATAAATCGGATTTTAACTTCTAATTTGTGGATCTTCAAAAATAACGGGTGCACCAAAGCTATTACCAACATCAACAAAAGTTGGAAGTTCACCAATTGTCAAGCTCTGTCAATAAGCTAGTAAAATAATCTTATAAGCATGTGAGAAAGAATTGTTACCAACAATATCAACGATGTGCGGTTCAATGACTTTATGATATGTTACACCAAACACGAGATATTCAAGTCATTTGATAATGTTGATATTATTCGAACATTCACCGCAAAGAGGTCTCAGAAATGGAATTTACCTCCTAATGTCATTAAAACATGATTTTTTTTTTTTAAGAATCACTCAAAATACCCATTTTTTAATTATTCTTTTTTCTTCTTCTTTTTCCAAATTCGTTTTTTTTCCTTGGTTATGTAAGCATTATAATCGACGACGGCCAATGATGGAAAAAAGGTTGACACGCTGAAGCGGGTTCGACGGACGGTGGTGGTGAGTTGAACTGAGGTTGGAGTAAGAAAAGAAATACGGTGGGATGTCACTTTTATTTTTGTTTTCTCTCTTATTTCACATATCTTATCTTCTCTCTCTTCTCTCTTTAGATGTGTATGAGGTGTCACCTGTTTATCGGATGTGACCAAATTGTAATGTGTTGGTCCATTGACCAACTAAAAATTTCTCCTAAAAAGTGTAATTTACCTCTAGCATATGAGGCATAATGAGGGGCATTCGAATGTCATTCATCTCTAATTGTAGAATAATTGTTATAATTCACACATTAAACTTAAAGACTTTAGTTTTTTTTTCTCCAGTCCCGTATTACCTGTCTTGTCAATTCTTATGATCAATTTATAAATCAAACAAACTGCGAAAAAGTTGTCTATCTAATTCTATATTTTTTAACAAATCAAATACACCTTAAAGATGTACAAAGGAAATTAAAAAAAAATAAAATGCAACTGCTATGTAGAGAAGTTGAACTCATCGATACTTCAATGAAGCAAATTCATCCATAATAGACTCTACTAAAAAGACTATTAACATATTTTTCAATGTAAACAAAGCTATTCGTAGGAACTCATCATCTATTTTACTTTTAGGTCATATTTTAATAATTTTCATGTCTAACAAAACTCACTTATAAGTTTTTGTGAAGATTAGAAGTGCCAAAATGAGACAAATAAATCAATCATACAACTACTACTTTTTTTTTTCTTTCTTCTATGCTTCTACCAATTTTTTTTATAAATAAACTTTTTAGGTAGCTAAATATATTATTCTAGTCGATAAGTAAAACATTTATTTATTTTGAAAAATATTTTTGGGTAGGTAATTCTACTTTATGTTATGGTTGTTCAACCTCCTCCATTATTGTGCAACAATAATTGTACACAACTTTATCATAAGAAATGCTACAATGGTTTTTTATTTCAAGTGAAAAAAAAGGGTCTTTAACATGATGAGCAGTAAATTTTTTTTTTAAAGAATGATGAGGAGTATTATGGATCAGTTAAATTGGATCAATTACAAATTTTAAAAATTAAATAAAGCTTTCGTCATTAAAAATATAACGAATTTTGATTTTAATCTATAAAAGTTAAAAAGAAATGTTCTCATCGTCTTAAAAAATTTCGTTTCATTTTTTATCACCAATGAACATGATTTTGACATGTCATTGATATATCTTGTCTTGAACATAATATAAATATACATAAGTTTGACATAATAGATTGAAGTAACATAGACACGTTTTGAACATAACATGAATCATAAGCTTTACATATATATTTTCAAAAGAAAAAAACATTGACATTAATATGAACATAAAATAAGATGTCCATTAGTGAACAAAAATGAAACATAAAGTTTAGGAGGAAGAAAACATCTAGTTTTATTTACGACGGGTCAAAATCAAAATTCGCTTTACTTTTAGGGACAAAAAAAAATTAAACTTATTTTAAATATAGTTTCTTCTCTGTAGATGAATTATGTTCGAAAGTTGAGACTCAATTCTTGTCAAATTATAGAATACAAGCAAAATAATTATTGAGATGCTGCAAATATGATAGATGTAGATTAAAAATGTCTATTTTGTCATGGGCGTTTACACTTCAGTTTCATGTTTTAAAAAATTTGGTTAAATAAGTTTTTTTCTTACTATAAATATCTTAAATTTTCATTTTTTTTAAATTTTATTTAATAAGTTTTGGTCTCTAAAATGTTTTTCATGACTTTTAGTCTTTATTTTTAAGTCTACTCATATCTATCCTTCTTATTTTTGAATGAGTTTTTTAAAAAATGATTAGAGATATTATAAAAATGTCACCCACAAATTTAATTTGATTTTAACAAAATATGAATTACTAATGAATTTTTAAGGGCTAGAAGCTTAAAAGTTTATATTTAATTCATCCCCTTGTTAAAAAAAAAAAAAATTAAACTCTTGAAGTAGAGATTTCTATAATCTACTAAATATGAGTGCAAAAAATATAATTTAAAAGTTTAAAAGATACACATAAGTTTACTTAAAATTATGGATAAAAAGTCGTGATGTGGGAACCAAAATTTATTGAAAATTTTAATGACATTTAAAAAAGTGAGATTTTTATAGGGATCAAAATCTTATTTAACTCTTAAAAAGTTAGTATATTACAAAAACCTAGCCCAATTTGTCAAAAAAAATATCCAGACCAAATAAATTTAAAGGCAATTTCTTTTTCCCCCAAACTCTCTTCTCACGCGCCCTATTTAATTTTGAAATACCACAGTTCATATTATATAATTCATATGCCTTTTTGGAGGTTTTCATATTATATAATACAAAATCTTCCAATGTATAATGCAAAATCAGAAAACTTTCCTCATTTCAACAATTTCTATGTTCGACCTAAAACTTCTCTCTCACCGTCCAAAATCTTAAAACACTCACATTGTGTGATCTTGAAAAAAAAATTGCTCCAAAACATTTCAATTCAAGCCTTTTCAAAACATTTCATTTCGCATTTGTGCGTATGTGACATTTTCATATATGGATTGCATGGACTATGTTAGGAACACCATAATTTCCATGATTGCATCCAAAAGGCAAGAGCGGATGCAGAAGAATGTAGCGGAGGGGAGAGTGGATAGGGGTAGAAGGTAGAGCCATAATGTTGATGGATTTAGACCATCCCCGATGAACGAGCCTGAGCCCTTGCCCCAACTACCCCATGTGGAGGAGGATGATTTAGACAATTCAGAGGAGGCGACAAATATTGATGATGATTAGCAGCCGCAACAAGCTAGGGAGGAGGAGTCGCTAGAGTCCTATCCTGGTGGGACACATGACATGTCTATGTTCACCCAATATCATCATCGTGTGGCCACCACATATTTGGTGGAGTAGTAAGATTTTCCAAATTTAAATATTTTTGCACAATGTTTTTTTATGCATAAGACTTCGTCTTTTCTTTGGTCTTTAGAGGGTTTTGACATATTTCAACTTAAAATTTTCAAACTATTATGAAGATTTTTAGATTGTATTTTTCGAATGGTATATTTATAAGTTTTGGAAAAACTAGAACAAAGATCTATTATTTCCTTGAATTTTTACTGTTTTTGATTATTTAATCTAAAAAAGATGTTCGGATTATATAGTCCAAACAAAAACATTTTTGAAATTTAATATAGCGCTTAAGAGCAGAGTAGGGTGGAAAAAGAAATTGTCAAATTAAAATCCTAGTGTTCACCTAGTTTGTTTAATTTGGGCCGCATCTAATTAATCCGATTTCTTAACTCAATTCTTCAAGCCTTCAACAGCTTTATACAACTAAAGGTTAGTTGTTTTTAATTTCTAATATTTTTTCCAATTTTTTTTTTTATCAAATTCAAAAGACACTTCGCTGTCTTGTTTGGGAGTGCCACCATGGTGTGCATATGAACCATCTTCACCACAGAGGGGTTTATGCCGCCGAGTTTCTCTGTATTGTTTCTCATACATTTTATTATAATTTTTTCTAATAAACAACGATCAAGTACAAAATACATGCTTATTTTTTTCAAAGAAAAAAAATATATGACATTACCTATTTAATTTATGTATTGAATTTTTTTGGTCTCACCTCTAATTTTTTGGTTCATGTTCCACCACGACTAACAACCAAAAATTACATGAATCATTTTCACGTAAATATTTCTAACCATAAATCAGTTTACGTTCCATTTTTAAATCAATTCTCACTATCGAAGAACCAAACACAAGGTAAGTGAAGTTATTGTCTTTCGTTTGGCTACCTTCTCTCTCAAGCACTTTAATTTTCACATCCATGTGTTTCATCCTCTACCTCATTTCCTCCCAATCCTTATGTTTGATCTGCTTTTCTTGACATGAAAAGTTGTCTATACGAGATATCTGAAATCTCAATCTCCTATCGTTAAATGCCGGGAAAAATAGATTATATAGTCTGTTTATCAATTTATTCTTAGAGGAATATATAAGGTTGGTTTGATAACCGAAACGAAAGAGTTAAAAAGTAAAGTGATAAAAAAAGAAGAGTATTCAATTCCATTTTCAGTATAATACTAATAAAAATAACATTTGTCGTTTAAAAAATAAACTAAATTATATAAGTTTCTTTGCTTATACTATAGTCTATCAGATCACTGTCAAAACTTAATTATCTATGTGATGCAATTTTCTTTTTCAGTGTGATTATTGTCAAGGTACAGCAAAAGAACAACAATGTCTCAGACGGCAAGAAAAGCTCCCAAGAAAGTCAATTCCATTGATGTAAGACCAACCATATATAGTTTTACGAATGAGTACATGTACCAATTATAGATCATCGATAGAAAAGTGTCGGTTTAATTTCTGGGTAAGAACGAAGACAAGGTGAATCTAGACATGAAATTCAATTAAAAATACTAGCTAGTAATATATGTACATTTTGTGGGTCACTCTATTGTCCCCCTTTCAGGGTAGAAAATGACTTCAACTGAAAGTTTAGTGCCTTTGAATCCGATTCACACTGGACCCAATTAAAAATAGCTTCTATCCAAATGTAACCACATATCTAAAATTGGAAAACTATCTTCTCCAGGGAAATTTAATTTCTTTAGCACTACATGCAACCACGTACGTAGTCTAGAAAATGAATACATACAAAATATAGACAATCATATACAAATACGTCTTACTTTTTACAAGATGTGAAAGTTTATTATTGAGACAAATTTCTTGGTAGAACATTCCAAACTTGTTAATTAATTTAGCTCGATATAAAGTATTGGTGTTTGTAATCATGAATATACTTTAATTAATATTTTTTGCAGTGGGAACATTACTGAGTTGGATATGAATTGAAATGTTGGATTAGTTAGTAAGAATTTATATGTTCATATTATAATATTTTAGTGCTTCCAAACATGTACATAATGAAATTTGACCTAACTAGTCCAGTCACTATGACGAATATTAAGCCTACATGGCAAGGTAAGAACCACATTTACATACACACACGTACACGCACATAACAGCCTTTGTCACTCTCCAAAGCCACGCATGCAAAATGATATCACAGAAAATTGACATTGTTCTCAACTAATGTCAATTGTTTAAGCAACCTTATTACAAAGTATGGATTCGTAGATATTTTCACAAATGAAACTACTGCTAGTTTCATCATCTTGGTGTAAGTCACGTCTGATTAATTTGCACAAATGAAAAATACAAATAAACAAGTAAATTTGTTTTGAAAAAAATTAGTCAAGTGATTAACAAAAAAATTGAAAAAATTTACATTGGAGTAGTTAAGTTTGTGTCAGCTGAGCCTATCGATATGATATGACATTTACTTTTTTGTTGGCTCTAATATATAAAATTTAATTTACTAATATTAATTTTAGTAGAGTACGAGACTTGTTCATTTTTTTATCAATAAAAATTAAACTCGATATTGTGAAGTTTACAACGTTCACATACACTAACATCAACGAGAACTGATACGATACTTTCTAATTTTATTTTTCATCGTTGTGTGGTTTACTTACAAATTACTTTTTTAGCTAAATTTACACTCATGTGTAAGTTTAATAAAGGCTTCTTATTTGGGCTTCTTTTTTTTTCTTGAGTTCCATAGGAAGTCAGCCTTTTTTGGGTATTAATATGGGTTCTTAACTCATTGCTAGATGATGCTATATTTCATCAAGATTTACTTTTGAACCCCCCTTCCCCCCCAACTCTTTTCTTAAGAACCACATCCATCTGGATTGATTGATGAAAAGAAATAGGGTTTTACCCCATCCAGCGGGTAAATCTGGACAGTAGTGGTTATTAAGAACCATATGTGGTGTCAAAAGAAGTGCTTTATTTTATTTTGCAAAAGAGACTCATTTAAACAAAAATCATATTCTTGTTCTAGGGGTGGTTTGAACGCAGCCACACATTGAGCGAGAAACCTAAATTTGTAGGTTTACCAATTAACGGTAAACACGATATAGGGATGCAAAAAATCAAGCATTGACGCGGAACCAAATATTTATCAAGATTTGAACAACTATTGATTCCCGAGTGGATCACTTGGATGTTTCAATTAATACATGTGGATATCGGACCTATGAACGGGGATGTTATCGAAACTCACAAAGAAAAAAGGAAGTGAGTTAGACAAAAATTGAAGAAACTTGGACAAAAGGATACAAAGTGACTTAGACAGATCTTTTTGTCTATGACCTCATATCAATCAACCGGATATGCATTCATATGTAATTGATCGAGAACACTACTTGAAAACGGCTATTCTACTCAGAAATGAGATGGTCCAAAATCCAAATGTTCGTGGATATTCTTGCTAGTGCATTCTTAGCGTTATATTTACTTTCAAGTAACTTGGTTGATATGAGAATTCTCTATTTTCCAATGGAAACAAGTTTTGAAATCAAATGTATATATATTGCTGAAATCATTTCAGTTACCTAAATAAAATAGAGTTACCTGTCCATATATTTTGGACAACACCATTACAATCGAAAACAATACATTAGGAAAAGATCTACATATGCATAAAAAAATAAAATAAATGAAATCATAGCTAGATTAATTGGAAACCCAGCTCATCTAACTATTTATGCATATCAGGCATTAGAAAAAGCTCTACATATGCATAAATTAATTAACACTTAAAGTAAGACACTATAGATATGTGTGATTTATTATTATATGGTAATGAAAAATCAAACCCAATTAAGTAGCAGGAACTAGTGGTGAATGAGGCATTGGTGAACGAGGAGACATCATGTGAGGAGACATAACATTCTCATCAAACCTTCTTGAAGAAAAGCTAAGTCTAAGATTACTCTTCCAACGTTTGATTTCGACTGTTTTCCCTTTTTCTCTTCCATTAACAAATGCTCTAATTCTCATCAATGCAATCTCAACTGTTTCATGATCCATGTTAGCAAAACAAACTCTATACCAACCTGGCTCAGAGCAATTAAAAGCCGAACCCGGCGAAACATTAAGCTTCACTTCATTGATAATCAAACGCCAAAGTTTCATTTCACCTTCAAATGTTTTCTCTTTCAACAAACCTCTCAAATTCATCCAAAAGAATAGCCCTGCATTACTTGGTAAGCAAGTAATGTTGACTTTCTCAAGTCCCTTTGTAAAAAATTC
>Ga0099826_10002466_pt1 | contig 11948 bp, 10 predicted proteins | sample Mtrugardesep15_FD_76830 | JGI IMG/M metagenome (GOLD analysis project Ga0099826, IMG submission 76830) | Root nodule microbial communities of legume samples collected from California, USA - M. trunc garden sep15 | ecosystem: Host-associated > Plants > Roots > Nodule | place: USA: California...
ACAATAAATTGACTTTTCACTTTATCTCTTTAATGAGGTTAATTTTGTAAAATTGTACTATAAAACAGACACATTAACTACACCAACAACATTTCTTAAGAAATGTGAAAAAAGCAATAGGGGTTATATTAAGGGACGGAGGGAGTATTTTGCATTGCACAAAATAAAATAGAACTGGCTTCACTTTCGAGAAGTCCATGGCTACAAATAGTGACAAGGTTAGTAACACTAACTATATTCCTGATGACATTTCCTTCTCTAGTCTTTCCAAATTACCCCTCAAATCTCTCAAGATTTACGTGTGCTTGCAAACCATGGTCTCTTTTATTTGAAAACCCTTATTTCATGCAAATGTTTCGCACCAATTTCATATCTATGCATCGGTCATTGTACAATGACACATATCTCTTCCTAAATATAAAGGAGATATTGCTGCATCCACGAGATGGTTCTGATTTGTATTTGCTCTCTGGTGACAAATTTGAGAATAGGGTCTGTTCGAAATGACCAATTTCATTTCAATGGGATGAGATTTATACCGATATGTTGGATTCTGGTATTAATAACGTTCTTTGTTTCTCTGATCTTTACCATCGACTTGTTGCATTATGGAATCCAGCAACCAAGGAATTGGAAACTATTCCTCCTAGCCCATCTGAGTTTTTACCTTTTTATACTGTTTGTTTTAATCTTAATGGATATGGTTACGAACCTTTTAATGACGACCATAAGATCATTCGTCATGTTAAAGTTAGTAAATATAAACCTGATGACAACATTGATTTATAGTGTAAGAAGTAATTCTTGGAAGAGACTTAATTTGGATATGCCTATAAGTATAGGTCGTAAGGTGTACTTGAATGGATTATGTCATTGGTGGGCGAATACAGATGTAGCTGATGCATACATGGTTTCTTTTGACTTGAGATATGAGAACATCTTTACTACACAATTACCTTTGGATATGCAAGATAGCTATCCTGATGAGTGGGTACTGAAGAGAGAAAATGACAGTGATGATAAGTGGTTTGACTTGGTGGTGTTAAATGAGTTCGTTGCTATGATCTCAAAGCATGTAAAGACGGCTTCTTTTCAAGTCTATGTTTTGGGTGAACTTGGTGTTAGCGAATCATGAACTAAACTCTTTGTTGTCGGACCCTTACCTAGCATGGAGCGTCCTGTTGGAGCAGGAAAAAAAGGTGATATTTTCTTTATAAAAAATGACGATGGAATGGCTTGTTTTGATTTACATACCCAAACAATTGAAGATATGGGTGTTAAAGGGGAGTCTTTTTGTTGTCACTTTGCAATTTATAAGAAAAACCTTCTTTCGTTTCGCCGAATTAGGAATTAGATGTTTTTGTATCCCAAATTTATAGCTTTCACCAAGAACTTTATGAGTATTGTTATTGTTAGGATTTAAGATTTTATTACCAAGTTGATTATTTTGAAGCCATTCTGATACAAATGGGCTTGCTGTTTTCCCGTAATATATTTAAAATCAAGTGTACGAAAAAGATACATTTGTGATATAAACCTTTCTTTACCAATGTTATTTCAATGCTCTACTCATTTCCTATTGCATATTTTTTTTTTATTCCAACCCTTCTATTGAGATGCAACCGACATATGATAACATGTTCTTACGATAGTTCTTTTGATAGGTTCAACCTGCAACTCTATCTTAGCCTTCTAACCACGAACAGAAGTTTTAAAAACACTGCACAATGCTTTAATTGACACACTCGGCCTAGGAGGCTATTCTGCAACATACTAACACTGTCAAATTCTGTCACTGCTTTATCACATTCTGAAACACATTACACATGCAGCTTCTAATAAAGAAATGTATATAATAATATTTGTTAACAATAAATGAAATTATTACTATCTTACAAAATTTATTTTCAAATTAATAGTTATAAGCTCAGTTCTCATTTCGAACCCTTATTTATCATTTGTAAAACAAAATAAAATTTAGAAAGTGAGTCATACACACATCTATTTCTTTGTCACATTCAATTTACTCCCTTTCTAGTCTTGCGCATAGTCAGTGGCGGAGCCAGGAATTTTATAAAGCCTGGGCAAAAAAAAAACGCAAAACGTTACTTCCTTCCTGCGAATAATTTCACATTTCCTGCAGATAATTTCACATTTCCTGCGGATATATCTTTCCTGCGGATCCTAAAATCCTAGTATTATCTCACCTGGGAACCTAAATCCATGGCAAAATCTGCAGGAAATGTGTTTCCTGCGGAATTTGCCCAAATATCCGCAGGAAAAACTAAAAATTCTAGTAATGGTTGGGCTTGCTACAAGGAAAGTTGGAGCTGAGCCTGGACACTAGCCCAGGCTAACTGGGGGGTGGCTCCGCCCCTGCGCATAGTCATATCTTTGAAAATATCAAAGTGAATTGAACCTAATAGATCCCGAACACCAATATCAAATAACAACAATTAAATTCTAATAGAGAAAACAACATTTTCTCTACTAATTTCTATTATAAACAAACACTAGAAAGTAAAAAAGAATCGAGAAACAAAACGAATTTCACAGTTAAATCAAAACCGAAATGTTGGAAAATATAAAAACGAAAATGATAGCAAAGTTGGATTACATAATTTGTTAACAACGATTACAACCAAAACATAAAAAACCCTTGAAAGAACCCTAACCCTAACCCTCAAACCCATAGAGTTCTACCATGTCTCTTCAATGCATAAAACAACTTATTAATAACAGTCTTTCTCCTAGCATGCTTAGTGTAAGTAACAACATCTCTTATCATATTCTCCAAAAAGATCATCAGAACATCGCGAGTTTCTTCGTAGATCAAACCACTAATACGCTTCACTTCACCTCTTTGTGCCAAACGACGAATAGCTGGCTTTGTTGTTCCTTAAATGTTGTCGGGTAACACCTAACAGTGTCATTTTGCTCTCCCTTTCCAAGTCCTTCTCCATCTTTTCCATGCCCAGACATCTTTATCACTAAAAATTTCTTTGATGAAAAACGAACAAATGTTTGAGTTTGTTTGTTGAACCATCAATACTTTCCTAAAGGCATAGGCGCCTTCCAGAAGGGCCAGTCCTGCATAATCATCACTTCGCCTTGTCCCAAGACTCGTGCTTGGGGGGCTGTGGACCGTCAATACTTTCCTAAAGGCATAGGTGCTCTCCAAAAGGGACAGTCCTGCATAACCATCACATCACCTTGTCCCAAGACTCGTGCTTGGGGGGCTGTGGATCGTCAATACTTTCTTGAAGGCCTAAGAGCCCTTTCTAAAGGCTTAGGCGCCCTCCCGATAGACTCCTGGAACTGAGGCGCGCCCTTCCACAGGCGCCGTCTCAGCTGACTTCTAGAAACATCTAGATCCTGATATAAAGACCTAATGGCCAACTTGCTTATGGCTTAAGTCACGCTAAACAAAGCCTACAGAGTGATATAAATACCGCCCTTGGGATCATTCTCAAGGCATCTCAAAAACAGTCTAAACCCTATATACGATTATTGTACTCGTGCAAGTACATTTGTGATGAAGAATGACTTGTTTGGGGTTTATTCATTTATAGGTGTTGTTGGGGATTGAGGAGAACCGATGGATCCATCTGAGTTTTAATTGGATGTTTTGGACCGTTGGTGGGAGGGGGTAATGTACGGTTGAGATGTGAGATTAAACTATAAACGGATCGATGATGTGATCGGAGAAAACTATTAAAAAACATGGTGCTTGTGAGTTTTACATTTTTGGCTCATTGGGGTTTTTTGGTTTTTCATGTTTTTGCGCTCTGGAATTTCGAAGATGGAATGCTGCCTAACCAAATAATCTCCAACAAAAATGGAGAACCCTATTTTAAGCCTTTTCGATCTTTTGTTCTTTAATTTAACCGCACCCGTACGTCCCACGGGTGAGTTGTTTCTAAAATAGTACATTGCTGTTATTAGTTGACACCAAAGAAACTTCTATTTACATGCATTGCAATTATACACTTGCCAAAGAAACTTCTATTTACATACATTGCAATTGACATATAAAAAACACATTAACACTTGCCATTTCCTATTGTTGATGTCAAATCAAAATTTTCCACCAACAAACCTCGTTAACAATCTGTCATATTGCCAAGATCCGTAGATACACACCATCCTCCCAAGCCAACACACCAATTCAAAAACTAACGTAGATTATAAGAAACACTATTTTTACTTTTACTGATAAATGGACAGCTTATTAATAACAGAAAACAAAATACAGAAAACTCTTCATCCTTACAAACCATTCTGCAAAACACGTTTTGAATATGAAAAATCAAATTGTAAAATTATAAATGTAGTATATCAATAGTACAAAATTGATTTGCAGAAAATTAAAACAGAAGTGGATAAGCAAAAGATAAGTATGACAAAAAAAATCTTTAAAAAATAAGCAATGATTTAATCTACATGCCTATTCCTCATGTAAATCCTTCTATGCAAAAAAAAGTACCTTGATACACGGTAAGACACAATGTGATTCCAAAAATGCCCTCTTGCAAATATTGTAAGAGAACAATCAATAGTCAGCTAAAAACCCTATATCATCGCATAAGCAAACTCAACTCTAATTGTGATAGGCTAATATTGTTTTCCCCATCAAAGTAATAACGTATGTATGTTTGTTGTAGTGTATTCCATTACCATTACCATCAATATGTGAGAAATAATTTGGTATTTGTTAACAATACACATACAAAACAGAGAAAGAGAGAATAGGAACAACAAAGATGACTAGGGTTTCATAGCATTACTTGTCAATATGTTACATGAGAATATATAATAATAAATCCTAATAGACTCTACCTCACTAATATAAATGTAAGTTGTTTAAATCTTATACTTTATTATCTAACACCTACTCTCAAACTCATTATGCATCAACAATAAACATTGCGAGTTTTTCAAACAAAATACGAAAAACGTACTAAATAATATAAAGTTCTAACAATATTGTACGATGTAATTTATCAATCAGCTTAGATAATTCAAAATTTTCAAAAGAAAAAAATAGAGTATCACATAATGAGGAATTTAGTATTAAAGAAGAATGATTAATATCCAAAAATATACTCTTTTTTTCCTCAAAAAAACAACATACTGTTTTTTGGATTTTTAAAGTTTTCGGGGACCAAATTGTTGCAACAATTGTTGTAAGGATCTAAATATCTTCTCATTTTTATTTAAATTACATGTGGACCATTATTAAAGTACATGTTGACTAAATATAATTGTTATTTTTTCCTTCTAAAGAAGGCAAAAGAGAGAATAATAAATTAAAGAACGACGTACGATCCCCATTTTAGCACAAGGCGTTCTTAAAATGGACACCTTGCAAAAACATACAACAACGCAAAGTACAAAGAACGAAATTATTACATCAAGATGTGGAATAACTCATACAAACGGACGAATTAGACCACCAAAAAATATAGGCAAAAATCGTTGATTTAAAAGCTGATAACCACCACCATGAATGAAGATTGATCTTAGTAAGTAGTTAATCAAGACAGAAAGTTTTGTTGCTGAAAATGCGAGAGTTTCACACCATCCATATGATCCAAATGCAAGACAATCAAATCACACTTGGAAACATTGTCTAATTTCCTTTATGAATAAGTGAGAACCGGGAACTGTGTCACATGCATACCAATATCAACTGGAAGAACACTTAAAATTCCCAACAGTTTTAAAATAAGTAACTAAATTCTTCCAAAAAAATCACACTCCAACTAAATATGATATATTGTTTCCTTTTTTTCTCATCAACTTGTCCACAATGAAAGACTTTTAAAGCAGTCGCTTTATTCCAAATGAGATCCGAAAGAGGTGCACAAACATTTTAAACCTTAAGATTTAATAACTTGTGAACTCCTTTGACCGAGTAACCCTTTTTTGGATCACGGTTCCAAATTCATTTGTCTGGTAGATTTTTCTGCAAAACAACATTATCTAGCAAAGAACAACACTCTTCCCACTCCTCCACCCAAAAAAAAATAAAAAATAACCTCCTTCTCCACCTCGACTCGTCGCCTTCAAATCTCTACACTAACCTCCACATCTTTGCTACTGAAATATTTCTATCAACAAAAAGATAAAATAATGTCTACTAAATCTTGATAGACGAATACCTCCTTCCAATCAATTATCAAACCAAAAGGAGGTTGCTTACACCATCTCCATCTTCAATGCCAAAGTAGATATATTAATTCCCTCAAACACAAAAAAGAAATATATCTTTTTAAATACAACTAAGCACAAATGGGCTTTGACCCTCCCTTTCATAAAAAAGAAAGAAAGTATGGATAGACTAAACTTAACCCAACTTAACAATTAATAATTAACTAAATAATTTTGCAATTTATCATACAATTTAGAGAAACAGGGCTAACTTGAAAATACAAATACATAAAATATAAAAAATAGCATGCAAGAATTATTTACCGTTGAAAGGAAAGTTCCTCCCGCGAGAACGTGCGTATTTCTCACTCACTCAGTGGTTTGTTTATTACCGTTGAGAACTAAACCAAACCCAAACCCTAACCCTAACCCTAACTAACAATTACATAACTCAATCATCAAAACACATTCATTCAAAACCCTAATTTCCATTACACTGCGCCTCAATTTCCTCTGATTGTGTTGTCCCGCTGAGAACACTGTTCCGCACCACTCTGTCTTACATTTCACAAACCTGTCGACCCAAACCCTAGAAGAAGAAAATACCCAAAAATGTGTCCAGGCAAAAGAAAAGTGATTCAAGATGCTGCTGGATTCAAGCCAAAACCACTTTTTGTCAAAGAAAAATGTATCAAGAAGAAGAGAAAGTTTGTTTCCATTAATGTGCTTACAAAGAAGATGCAAATTATAGAGTCAGGAAAAGAAAGAGTCGCTGATCATCATCAAACTCCTTCCAAAAAACTTGTTGATCCTTTTATTGATGATCCTCAAGTGAAGAACACTCTGTCTAATTGGAGACAAATCAAGGATCAAGGGCGTCACCAAGAGAGAGAAGAGGCTCGACTCAAACTCGAGAAGATCCAAAATACCGCTTGTTTCAATGACAGCATAGATGCTATGAGTGATTTTCACAAACTCATTGAATGTTCTAACGGATTGATTTCACCCTACCCACACACAAAGTTGTTTCATTTGCACTAATATCGCAGGAGAGGAACAAGTAGTTAATCAATAGTTGTTTAAGGTTTGGGTGTTTGTTTAATGCTGTGAGTCCTGTGACTGTTTTGGTTTAGTTTTGTTTTGTAACTCTACTGTCATGTATAGTTGTGGCAGTGTATACATTCTTAATTAGGTGCTCACAATTGTTGTACTTGTAATGGCAGTGTACATCTTTTTGTTCTGTTTCTTGTGTGGCACTCCTTGTGTCTACAACATTAATCATGTTATATACAGTATTGTTCTTTTAGCTATGTGTCAGATTATACTTTTATGTCCATGTTTTGGTAACTCGTGTTAATGATTTTTTTGGTGATAAATACATTTTAGTTTTTTCAAAAAAACGATTTTTTTGTAACCAAATGATTTTTCCTCGAAAGCAAAATAATTTAGGAAGGAACCATATATATTATAAATAAAGCACACAACCTATTATGCATAATTCAGGCCAATAAAATTGCAAATGCACCAAAATATACCATAAGTGGTAAATGAAGAAACAGGACATTAAGCGACATTGTTGTGAACTAGTTTAGTGACCCGTGCCAAGCACGGGAAAATAAAAAACTTTTTTGATCAAATTTATAGATTTTATATTATGTTATCTTAAAGTTATAAGTGTGATTATAATTTAAATTTGACATGGAAAAAAATATCATCTTAATTTTGTATATATTTTGAAATATCTAAACGTTGCACATAACGATTAAAGTATTTGGATTTATACTGTATTCATTGTTAAACTTAGCATATGTAATATTTTTACAAAAATATGCCGACGCACTGTATATTATTATTTGTTGACATAATGTATTTTATTAATCATAAAAACTAAAAAAATTGTATTTTTTTATATAATAGTTAGTGTCAGATGCAAACGTTAAATTTTTTACGGGTGTGTCTAAATATAGTTTGGGCTACAGGAAACGCCGATTGTTATTTGTTTTTATTTTTTACAAAACTAATGGTCTAATGTAAATATTGTATTTTAGGGTAACAACGATGTAAGAAAAAAAAAAAAAAGTTCCGCATATTGTCAATGGCAGGAGGATCTTCTTATATAGAAATTGCATGCCCTGTAATGACTAGTACGCCTTACAAAGAAATTAAAAAAAAATGACTTCCAAACAATAAGCAACTTTAGTTTTCTAAATTATAGCAACAACAATTCTAAAACATAATCAATGATCATACTTTTTGAAAAACTTCACGATACACAACATTTATGGTCTCCTTGCAGACGTTATTATCTTCATCCAAGATGAGCAGCTTCAAACCTTTTCTAGAAGTAACTTGACAGACAGCGATATAGAGTTGTCCATGCGTGAACACGGGCATAGGAAGATAAACTCCCACTCGAGATAAAGATTGACCCTGACTTTTATTTATTATCATTGGAAAACAAACGTCAATGGAAATTGCATGCACCTGAATTTGAAGGGTAGTCCTGGATCACTCGGAATAAGATTCATATTGGGAATGAATACCCTAACACCTGCCCTTTTTCATGTAATTACGGTAACAGTTATCGTGCTCTTCCCTAGATGTGTAACTGTCAGCCTCGTACCATTACACAGTCCATTGACCTGATCGACGTTTCTCATCAGCATAACTGGACATCTTACCCTTAGTTTCAACCGGTGATTTAGAATTCCAGAGCTCTTAATACCATTAAGAAATTCCGTTTTGAACCACTCGTTCTAGACATCAGAATTTTTGCCTGATCGACAAATAGATTCAGAGCTTAAATACTTTTTCTCTTCACCTGGAATCAGTGACATCATATATTTGTTAACAAACTCAACTGAATCAAGCGTTGGTGTGAGTATTCCCCTTTCTTGGAAAAATAGCGGGTCACCAAGGTTATCATTCAAATCGGCATACACAAAGTCTATACGTGACATCAACGGATTTGTTGTGTCCGATATGAGCAAATCTTCAGGAATTTCTACCTTCATTTCACCATTCTCATCTGAAGCGTCGTTGCCGTCTCCAATTGAGAGCATCAACTTGCCAAAATTAGCAATTTTTTCCTACTCTACAGGTACCGAAGATGCACCCAATCTCATATTAACAGTCAGCCTCAACACATTACAATAAGTCCATATCTTTGATGAATTGATTGATGCATCAACCATATCCTGTCTCGGTCCTTTTCGCACAACAGGCAATATCTGCCTGAAATCACCACCTAAAACTATTGTCATTCCACCAAAAGGTTTAAACTCGTTTAGGGGATCATTCTTGGACATGATATCACGCATTGATCGACAACTGCCTCAAAACACCAGTGATGCATCATTGGAGCCTTGTCCCAAATTATTAACTTTGCAGCACGCACCAGGTCTTCCCTAGGACTATCCTTTTCCATCGTAAGCGATGATGCCTCATTAATCTCAATAGGGATTGTCAACGTCGAGTGTGTGGTTCTTCCACCTGGTAATAGAAGAGCCGCTATACCGCTGGATGCAGTATTCAATACAATTAACACCTTCGATCTAACAGCAGCCGACAATGTTTTCCATATAAAGGTTTTTCCAGTAGCACCGTAACTATATAAGAAAAAGAAACCACTGTCGTCAAAACCAACAGACTCCATGATCTTGTCATGTACACATCTTTGTTCATCAGTCGGCATCAGTAACATATCAGCGTGTGTCTTTTCCAGTTCATCTTTGTTGTAATTTAGCTCATCAACGATAAGCTTGTTTGTGAAAGTTTGCATGTCTGTTGCGTTTGGCCTGGGCATAGATTTGAAGTCAGTAAGGGACCGTTCATTTTCCTGAAGCAACATTTCAATTTCAATCAAACACAGGTTCTTCAAGTCATTGTCACCGATACACAGATCTTCATATTAAATGTAAAGTCACGAAATTAATATTAAATCTTTGCATGCATCTGTGTGCATGTTGAAGAGAAAGAAAAAATATTATCTTTATATGAGAATCCTTTATATTTAAACATATCATTATGTCTTGAAATATGTCTATTTTCACTCATGTCTTTGTCATAAAAACTAAAAACGATAGTAAGATAATATATGCAATGCAACGGAAAAAATGATATTACAGTTACAACTCAATTCTTAATCGAAAGAAGCTTCTTTCAGCTTAACTCAAACTAAAAAAATAAGCTTATTTGTAAAGGATTTCCCAAGCCATTATTTATTTAACGCAAAAATAAATAAATATAGGGAACTGCTACAAAATGATGTCATGAATGCTCACTGTAGATAATGTGAAAAATTAATCAATTAAAGAACAGAAAATGTGAACAAAGTAATCAAGATATACATAGTGGAAAGCTATATATGACAGTTTTGTGGCGTTGAAAGTAGGTCCTGCATTAACCTTATGTTGTTTGCATTATATGTGGGTGTGTTGGTATCAGTTTGCGCTGCTATTACGCGATGTAGCCGCTGGCTGGGAGGCTTCTGTGTGTGCATAATTGCTGCTGCGGCCAATTGGCTTTTCTGTTTTTTAGTTTTAGGTATTTCAGCCTGTTGTAGTGCAGCTTTGCTGCTGTGCAATTGAGATTTTTTAGAGGATCTTTGTGGGCATTAGGTTGTGAGGCAGGGTACTCTCGTGTAGGCAGCACCACGGTTTGTCGTGGTACTTTGCTAGGTTTGGTCTTTGATTAAGGCAACCTAGTGTACACCTCGGCCTCATGATTTTTTGGGTGCAGGTGTGTTGCCTTTGTTGGTTCTTGTATTCATCCTCTGTTCATTTCCGCGAGTGGTTGGCGTTTCCTACGCCCTCTCGACGAAGAATAATATTTGGCATCTAAAAAAAAAAAGTGAAAAGCTCTTGGGTGTGTCTGCTTTGTTAGATAGCCTTGAATTTATCTCTGTTTTAGTTAAGCTATTGTTTTCTTACGTGCATACACTCGTATTTAAATTCTTTCTTTCTATTCTATATATTGTTGTATAAACCTATTCTCATCAAATCAAAAATATTTAATAGTGTATTTGTTTATTTTTTTTTTGAAAGAATATTGTATTTGTTTATTATCACTACTTAAATCGATAAATATATTTATTGAGCTAGGCATGCAATACTTTGAGCATGACTATGTTAACCATTTTTCTAAACTATGCCTTTTTAGCTAGAGAAAAAAATGCAAAAATTAGATCGTAAACAAAACAAAAATGGTGCATAGATTTCGTAATAAGTACAATAAACATTACCTGGAATATTCAGACGCTTCCTACCTTCAAATAAGATACCATCGGACAGTAACTGCCATGTCGCATCCCATACTATACCAGGGCTCATCATTGTTTTTATTGAATCCTAAAATCCAATTTAATTGAGTTTTGAACCAAGACTTTCTAATGTAAGTTTCGGATATGATGAAAGGAAATAAAAAAACCGGTTCGACCTGCAAAGCCGTCCAGACCGTCAATTTTCCCGGTTTCCCCCGGTTCATGTCCGGTTTTCGGGTTTCTTCACCGGTTTACAGTGTCAATCGGACAGGAAGATGGTCCGGTTCTCGGTCGAACCGGCCGGTCCGATCTGGTTTTAACTACCTTGGTTTTAACATCTAGGACTTGTAATTTTTTTTTTTTGGTCAAGTAGGACTTGTAATTTTAATTCCTGTTTAATTTTAGATAAAAGGTAATTACATTTTATGTACCAAAAAAAAAAAAAAGGTAACTACATTTTTATTTGGCGAATAAAGAAGTTAACCCTACAAATGTGAGATTTTCTGTCATTATACCTTGACGCTAAATCAAAGGG
>Ga0099826_10002467_pt1 | contig 11948 bp, 5 predicted proteins | sample Mtrugardesep15_FD_76830 | JGI IMG/M metagenome (GOLD analysis project Ga0099826, IMG submission 76830) | Root nodule microbial communities of legume samples collected from California, USA - M. trunc garden sep15 | ecosystem: Host-associated > Plants > Roots > Nodule | place: USA: California...
AAAAAAAAATATTGAAACAAAAACTAAAACAAATAAAAAAAAAAATAAAAATTATCATAAAATAGTTTTATAAATAGAAATGTAATTATCCTACAAAATAAAAAATTAACCACTACTCAATATTATTTTATTAATTAAAAAAAAAAAAAACTTACAGAACAGACGGTAGTATTAATTGGAAAAGTAGGGTTTAATCTTCCATCTAATTGAAACCCCGTGCCTCTATCTCCGCCTTCCTGCAAATCGCATCCAGCTGGTAGGTACACTTGAAACTTGTGTTCTCTCACGGTTTCGCTTCTCTTTCTATTTTTCAGATCATAATCTACCCGTTCCATTTTGTTTTATGCAGGAATTAAACTCCGTCTCTTTTATATCAACCAAGAAATATGTCAGGGTATGCTAATTTATTCTGTTATCACTTATCATATGAACTATATTCAGAGTTTCAAATGCAATTGTAACTTAGGCCCTGTTTCGATAAACATCTTATATCATCACCACTTATCTAAGCTGTCGTGGATAACTTATGAAAATAAGCTTATGACAGCTAAACAACATGTCATAAGCTGTTTTCATAAGTTTTCTAAACAATCTCACATTTGTTTGTGCCCGTAGATAAGTTTGAATAAGCTAAGGGCCCGTTCGGATTGGCTTATTTTCGAGCTTATGCAAATAAAGAAGCTTTTGTGTATTATTCATAAGCTTGTCAAGGTAGTTTATGAAAAAACAGCTTATGTATCTAATTTTTGACAGTGAGAACTTATGAACCAATCAACATAAAAACTTATTTATTTGCATCAGCTATTTTTCATAAGCTCAAAAATAAGCCAATCCAAACAGGCCCTAGATGCAACTAGGCCCTTAGTTTTATTGTTTAAGATCTGATTTTGAAACTTGAATCAGTTTAACTTGACTAGATAATTGAATATGATATCCGGTCACCTCAGTAATCATAGCTAGAGCCTAGAAGTAATTAAGAAAACAACTGAATTAATCATATGCATTGCATTTTCAGTGTGAAAATGATTTGTCTTAAGATTTTTGCTGCTGGTAAAAAGTGTATGCATTTTTCTATTTCTATGTTTTGGTCCTTGTGTCTATCATGAATAGTTTTTCCTTGCAAGTTTATGAATCTTTGATAAGTTGCTGACTATTGAAAAAAATCTTCGTTATGCAGTGAAGAAGAGGTTGTTGCAGTTGAGCCTGTTGTTGCTGCTGCAATTCCAGGTGAGCCAATGGACATCATGACTGCCCTACAGCTTGTGCTTAGAAAGTCTCGTGCTTATGGTGGTCTTGCACGAGGTCTTCATGAAGGTGCAAAAGTGATTGAGAAGCATGCTGCACAGCTTTGTGTTCTAGCCGAAGATTGTGACCAACCTGATTATGTCAAATTGGTGAAAGCCCTCTGCGCAGAGCACAATGTTAGCTTGTTGACAGTTCCAAGTGCGAAGACCCTTGGAGAGTGGGCTGGTGTAAGTGCCCTTGATTCTTAACCTAGTTTTGTACGATTCCTGGTGCACATCCATTTGCTCCCAATACCCAAATTTGTACAGTGAATTTTATTCTTTTATTGTTCTTTATCCATGCTTGCGCAGTCTTGTTGTGTCATTTTATTGTATTGATTTTTGGGTGTACTTTTCCATGTAGTTGTGCAAGATTGATTCAGAAGGTAAAGCTAGGAAGGTTACCGGATGCTCTTGTGTAGTTGTCAAGGTATGGTTTATACTTGAAATGCAAATGTTCCTAGTGTCTTTTTTTCATGCTATATGTAAATTGAAGTATCTCCTGTTTTTTCTTTTTTTGCAGGATTTTGGGGAGGAACATGAAGCCTATAATGTTGTTTTGCAGCATGTAAAAGCTAACTAAGCTTCAATATGCATTGATTTGTCAATTTTTCAATTTGAAGTTTTTGTATGACAGTGATGGATTTTGCCTTTTTATGAAGTATCTGCTAAGGGATTTTGATGGTTTATGATGTTTTAACACTTGATTCATCTCATTGCTGCTCTCACTCAATTTTGACCACATGCTCTGATTTTCTTTATTATTGCGACTGACCTGCTGAGTGAATTGTTTATGCCAATCAAATTCGAAACTAGAAGAGCAACGCTGTCGGTACAAAACATATGCCAGTTGTTAACGATTGTGCCATGTATTGAAACGGAATTCCATTGTAACAAGTCCATTGGCGAGTACGGCAGAATACTACTGTTGCTGCAGCCTTGATTGAGGAACCAACCTCATTTGACCTCCTAGTAAAAGAATTTAATCACCCAAGAGTGTTTGGATGAGATGATTCAAGTCTCTCTTAACTTAATTTGAGGTTCCGAGTTTGAATGTAGCTTTAGGAATCCAATAGCGTTAAAACTCTTGAATTATAGTTTTGCCATCCATTGTTAAAGCAGTAGAGAAGTGAAGGAGAGAGAAGAATTGATGAGAAAGATAGAGAGTAAAGTAAACAGCGAGTTTGAGAGTAGATTGAGAGTATTCAAACCTTTTTTCGCTCTTTCAACTGGAGAGGGTTCGTTTGAGTTCATCAAATGTGGTTTGACAAAAATTAGTGTATGTCTGACTTTTGTTACCAAACTCAAGTTTACTCAAAACCATATAAAATAATTCTCCAATTTATAGAACGTGGCAAATAAATGGATAATTGCATTCCTTAAAAAAAAAATCACACGCTAAAAATTAATTTTGATCCATGGATGTAAAACTGGCTTGCAGGTGTGATAGTTGAGTATTTTAGTGATGTGAAAGTTCGGATTTGATCTCCAGCCTACATTAATAAAAAAAGGTAATTTTGATCCAAACTAATAAAAAATAACTGATTTTCGTATAACAATGTTATATGTATGAAGTATCATTATTGTTTAGTATAAACTAATCTTTGCTGGAAAGCAATACACAAAGTAGGTTCTCTTCTCTTAACTAGTTTTTGTTTTTTTCCCAATTGTTACCGTTGTATTAGAAAATAAGTACAAAACTACCATCTTTTTTCCAATTAAATACACTACTACAACTCTTTATGATTGTTTGGTCTTGAGAGACGTGTTTGGCTGAAAAATGGAAACAAGACAAATAGTAGTAGCATTATAAAAAGAGTTCTAGCCGTGTATTTAATTGGAAAAAGGATGGTAGTTTGGTATTTAGTTTTTAATATAATGGTAACAGTGAAAAAAAGCCTCCTAACTAAGTTTCTTCGTTTGTAAGAGCCACTAATCTAACATTTGACAACAAAATTAAATTCCATACGGTCAAAACTATTTCACAATCACATAGTCATGATATCAGTGGTCATTTGATCTTAATCAGTCAGTTAAGAACAACAAATTTAATTTATTTTGTAATTCAAAAAATATTGAGCTTAATTCAAGATCGTCAAATCTTAATCATAATGTCACTGACACGCGACTGCAAAGATTTTTACTACAGCAAATTCGAATCTCCTTTAAACACATGTTTAAGGTGTCCAAATTCCTTACCACTTACACCTTGATCGCGGAGATTTTTTATTTTTTTAAATCAACCACATGTTGGTTTCAAACACAGATTAAAAAAAAAGGTTTTTTATTTTTTATTTTTATATAAGCATATTTAAACATAAATTAATATTCCCTAAAAAAACAATAAATTAATATAGATTCAAATCCAAATACGACGGTGAAAAGTGCAACCTCGCGTCAAAAATAACCAACGCTCTTATAAGTATCACTGAAGGTGGCGCGAAAATCTAAATGTGGTGAAAATTGAAAGCACGCAACACAACGCAACAATGGAAGACGACGGTGGAGAAGGTTCAAGCTTCCTTGTCAGCATCATCGAAAACAGAGCTAAAGAGGTTTCGATCTTCAATTCTCAGTTCAATTTGCTTCATCGTTTGCTTTTCAAATCAATTTGATTCTTGTAGTTGATTTTGATCGAAATGAAATTCACACGAATTCCAGTCCAGGATTAAACTGTGCTTTTAATTATTCTTATCAATTCATACGTTGTAGGAATTTCAATCATGCAAGCGTTAGAAATGGAAATCTAGATTTGATTTCCAAATTTTCAATCTACGGTTTGCGTTATTGGAGCTGGAAACTAGTTTCATTCTCCTATTTAATTATTTTGTGGATTGCTTCAGAATGTGAAAAATGCATTTTATGTTTATTGATTCTGTTATCATTTGACTTCTACGAAGCACATACACGAATACAGCATTGACACGTTACACCGGTAAAATTTTGAAAAAATAAACTAACCGAACTTAATCAAACGTTTTGTCGGACACACCTTCCATCAGAAGTGTCGGTGCTGCAGAGTTTGACTTTTCCTTCCTAATTCTTACTAGGTTACCAGCCAGATCACATGCACCTTTGATGTTCAAATTTTTTTAACCACTGTATATTCTGTTTTTTTTAATTATTCTAGTGTGAAGCGAACTCAACGAAATTTGCTACTAATTGTATAAAATTTAATGTTTTCCCCAAATATTCGGCACTCCGGTTATTTACTCTTTTGATAGTTATGTCTGATTGCTATAACCAGGTTTCTATTTCGTAGTGATCGGCCACTAATAGTTCTGTGTAGTTCGTTCCTGTGTTTTCTCCCTTATACTCCTTTAACAGCCATGAAGGAATTTGAATTGATCATGGTATTCATTTTGAGGAAGAAATTGATGTATCATTTGTTACTGATATAATCCTAAACTTGAAATAACTAACAAGTCAGATTGTAAGCATAAATAGTCAAAACATGTCTTCCACTAATTTATAAACATTACAAAGGGGCTTTTGCCTGTTAGGGAATTCAGTCGAGTGATGAGAAAGTTCATACATGTTAGAAAGGATTGTTAACAAAGAATTCGTACATAAGTTGAAATTCCCATGTTATGTATTTTCGTAACTTGAAAAAGAACGAGTCAGCCCGATTTTTAGAGTTTGATAACAATTTTTTTATGACTTCTAAGGTATTAAAGAACTGGTTCAAGTTAAATAAACGATTTTTTTTTTGAGTAATTAAATAAATGAATTTATAGTGCCTAATTTGGATCAAATCAATTGAATTTTCTGACAGGTTGGATTAGCGGCTTTTGATTTGAGGTCTGCTTCACTGCACCTTTCACAATATATTGAAACCAGTAGTTCATATCAAAACACAAAGACATTGCTGCATTTCTATGATCCCATTGTGATCATCGTTCCTCCAAACAAGTCAGCCTCCAGTTCTACAAGTACAGTTACTGAATTGGTTGATAGATTTTATGGTTCGGTGAAGAAGGTAATATGATCATGTCTCTTTGTCCTTACATCCCTCTAATGGTTATGTTTTTCAGTGCAAAACTGCTGTGAATGATGTCTGTCTATGAAGTACATTTCATTTGGAGTTCTTTTATATGCAGGTAGTGTTGGCCCGTGGTTGTTTTGATGACACAAAGGTTTTAGTACATACTTTTTATCTTTCATTTCAATTGATTTCAAGGTTTAGGATTCTATAGCAAATTTTTTCCTCAGAAATGCACTAAATTTTGTGCTTCAGGGAGCTATCTTAATAAAAAACCTAGCCGCTAAGGATCCTTCAGCACTTGGTTTGGACACTTACTACAAGCAGTATTATCTGTGCTTGGCTGCTGCTGCCGCTACTTTAAAGTGGTACTACCTCTCTCAATTTATTTGTCCTTTTACGGTAATGCACATGTCTTAAGAAAAATCATTAATTACACTCGTTTCGAAGGCTAAATAATCTGTTTTTTACTAAAAGTCTAAAATATTCTTATTGTAGTAAAAGTTTGGTAGAATGACCAACTAATATACAATAAATTGGTATACCAATACATACGGATATTATTCGAAACAAGTAATTAATACTCTTTTTGTCGAAAAAAAGTAGTCAATACTCTCTTGATATTTGGAGTGACAAATAATTTGAGACAAATCCCATATATATGTCGAGAATATCTTGAATGATGAACTTTGATTTACTACCTTATAGTATCTGATGCAATGAACAGTAGATTATATCTCTCTCTCTTTTTTTGTTGGTTACAGTAGATTATATCTCTTTGATTATATCAATTACATCAGTAACTAACAAACAAATATCTCTCCACTTAACTACAATGTTGTCCTTTCCATTCTTTTGAAGTTATTATTATATAAAGCTGTACAAAATTCCATATTAATCTAAAATTATTTAATATCATTGAGATAAGTGTTTGTGTCTGCACAAAGACAAACATGTGATGTGCGCATGTCTTTCTTTTGGTGTGTGATTACATGTATATGCTTATGATTATTTAATACTTCTTTTCTTACTGTTCGATTGCATGAGATTCATTTTTTACTATGATTGCCAGGATTGAAACAGAAAAAGGGGTGGTTGTTACCAATCACTCATTGTCGGTATGTGTTGCATATTTGTTCCTTCATTGATGTTTTTTAAAATTATGGAATATTAGTTAAATGTAATTTTAACTTTTAACTCAATATTGCTTATCTTGTCAGCATTCCCTCTATCTTTATGAAAATAAGGTATATACAATAAACAACTTATGCACTTACTACTCTACACAACAATATATGTGGCTCTATTTGAGCTTTAAGTGCGGCAACTGTTTGTAAAGTTGTGCTATCTTATGAGTGTGTAAGAATCTTGTAAGTAGCATTACAGGATTGCATGTAGGCGCGTCATGCAGACCTCCGCAGATTTGCATGGATGCAAAATTCAAATTTAAAATAGTAAATGAATTAATCTCTTTCTTGGGTATTGGAGATTATTAATGGCGCAAACATACTATGAGGCTATATTAGAAAAACCCAAGATGCACTATATCTTTTTGAATGTCCAAAACACATATGCAATTTAGAAAAGTTTCTTTCTTTTTTTCTTGACTAAATAAATATGAAGTTGAAGAAGGGAGTTAGAAGTTTACTTTTACACGATTCAATATGCAAAACCAATAATATTTAGGGTGGTTGGTAATATACCAACAATGTGCACTGGCAGTATATTCCGTCAGCCTGTTGCCACATCTTTCAAATGTATCGGTACAAAGCTTCAAATATGCAGCTTTGTGCAAATACACTTGCAAGTTTTCCCGCCAGTTGCATTGTAAACTTCCAAGTTCCAACCATTATTTGCCAATCAATGGATTACTAATGTTCTTTAGGACAGTGGTCATTGGACAATGCCCAACCTCTGTATACTTTTAACTTTTAAATCTTTAATCACAGATCTCCTGCATCATTTTTATATGAATTTTAATCTGCACTTAGTGTATAGTAGACTGAGTTCACCATTTTTGGTGTGCATTTCTTAATTTCAGGTCACCTTTAATGGATCCTTTGATCACATGAATATTGATGCAACCAGGTAAGCTTGCTTTCTTGCTTTTTTAAGCTGAAAGTTCTTCTTCACTGGTAAGGGGGCTAGTACAAACTACATTAGCTTTCCCTAAAATAATATTGTATTAATTTAATCTCTCTGATTCCCTAACCTTTCTTTTGTGATATATTCTCAGCAAATAAAGTTTGGATATGAAGTCCATTTAACATTTCATATATCATCTGTTTAGTCTATGATAATAGATTTCTTGCTTCAAATTTAAACGCAGTGTCCAAAACTTGGAAATTATTGAGCCATTTCATTCTGCCCTACTGGGAACAAGCAACAAAAAGAGAAGTCTATTTCACATGCTCAAGACAACTAAAACTATTGGAGGGTATGCAATGATGCACACAAGTTTCCAGGCGCAGCATTAGTTGATTGACATTTATTTTTTCCTCCAGGACTAGGCTCCTTCGTGCCAATTTGTTGCAGCCTCTAAAAGACATCAAAACAATCAATGCTCGTCTTGATTGCCTAGTCAGTTTCAATCAAATTCTCTCAAGTTTAACTTTATGTTCTTTGTTTGCTAACCTTTCAGTTTAAGATTGCTTCCTTTTTTGTACAAGTCTGCCATTATTAATATATCGAATTCAGTCCGGGTGTATTCTTATTTAAACTTTTGTGCTCTAGTCTAAAACTCCACTCCTAATTGTGGTCTGATTTGAATTTTTTTTTAAGCTTGAGAACTGCTGGACAGAGGTTTTACATTATTTCCTTATGTTTATATATTTTGATATGTTCTTTAATATTTCATTGTAGGATGAACTGATGAACAATGAACAACTATTTTTTGCCCTCTGTCAGTTTTTGCGTAAATTTCCAAAAGAGACTGGTAACTAAGATCATAATTGAACTGAAATTAGTCTTTAAAAAGTTTATACATCTTCGGTAGTAACAAACAGACTGTATGATTTCAGATAGAGTATTATGCCACTTCTGCTTTAAGCCAAAGAAAGTTACAACTGAGGCTATGTCAGTTGATCGTTCTAAAAAGAGTCAAGTGCTGGTATCGAGTGTAATCCTCCTTAAAACTGCTTTAGATGCCCTTCCATTACTTTCTATGGTACCTCTCTCTCTCTCTCTCTCACACACACACACACACACACACACAACACACACACACACACACACACACAGAGGCACTAACCCTTCATTAGAGTTAGGTATTCCTGAAGTTATCAAATAATGAAAAGATGTTACAGATCTTTTCTTCTGATAAACTTAACAGGCGCTTAAGGAGGCCAAAAGTTCCCTTCTTTCAAATATCTACAAGTCTGTTTGTGAAAATGAAAAATATGATCTTATTAAAAAAAGGTATGCTAATGTTTTCTTATGTGCCAGTGCGTACATGCAACTCTTACATCTAAGATGATGAAAACATTATTACTTGAGTTAGAATTGTTCTGAAGCTGTAATACGGGGAAAAGACTGACTAGAATATTCAGAGCAAAATATTGCTAAATCAACAATCAATATATAATTGTTTGCCAAATTACGAATTTGGTACAAAGATATATGATGGAGTTCCGGATTAGTATGAAATGCCCCATCCTAGCAACCTGTATGTTTACAGCGCACAACAGGTTACCTTACCCATTGGATAAAAAAAAAAATCTACGAATTGCTTTTAAATCTTGAATATTGAGAAAGCTTGATACTCTAAATGGTCACATCCGACTGCAATGTAAACTATTTAGTGAGTAATATACAATATTTTAATTGATAAAAAAAAAAACTATCACTGTGTATTTACATTACCAATCAGCTCACGTCTTTGGGAATTTTGTTACAGGATAGAGGAAATTATTGATGAAGATGTGCTTCATGCGCGGGTTCCTTTTGTTGCCTGCACTCAGCAATGCTTTGCTGTTAAGGCTGGAATTGACGGTCTCTTGGATATTTCACGAAAATCATTTTGTGAAACCAGTGAAGGTTTATAAACATGATTGCTAAGTTTTCTTTCCTGTCAACAATGTAATCTTTCTTTGAATGCAGCTCATCGTATGAGGCTTTCCTAAAGCATTTGGTGTTTCTTGCACAGCTATCCACAATCTTGCAAACAATTATCGAGAGGATTTCAAGTTTCCAAATTTAAAGCTTACATTCAAAAACAGACAGGGATTTCATTTTGTTATACCACAGAAGAATATTCAAGGAAAGCTTCCAAACAAGTTCATTCAGGTTAGGGATTGGATTTTTGTTGCTACATTTTTAGGATAGTCCTTTTAAATTTATCTTTTTCCGAACCTAGTAACTTTTCCCTACTTGTAATAGGTTGTAAAACACGGGAACAACATTCATTGCTCAACTTTGGAACTAGCATCTGTGAGTAATTCGATCATTTGGATTTCATAGACAAGACAATTCTATTTCACTTATAATAATATACAGATAAAAAACGCCTGTTTAAATACATTAATTATACTTGTTTGAGGACGCATTTGGGTAGAGTCTACTAATGTAAAGGCTTTAATGTGGGTGCATTTAAGTTTGATAAGATCTTGGTCAAGCTAACTGCATTGTTCCCAACAATGACATTCGATGGATATATACCACAGAAGGAAATGATCCCTCTGTTCCATCTACCTCCTGCCAGTGATGGGGATTTCTTATTATGTATAGTGGCTCATATCCGAAGGAAGTTTATAAATTATAAGTGTCAAATTTGATTAGACATTTAAGCTTTTCACTGGTGAAATTATCTTTGTTTTGTATATGGTTGGCCTAGGAATTTTTTTAACTCACAAAATGGTAAGCATAATCCAAGCTTCTGATTTAAAATATCACACATAAAATGCAGCTGCATTTATTTGATATGTCACCACACTAGGTTGGGATCCTAAAAACTCCAATTTTATTTTATTTTAATAAAACTTGCAGTTGAATGCTAGGAATAAATCTGCAGCTGCAGAATGCTATACAAGAACAGAGGTTTGTCTCGAAGGTACTAGTACTTAATGCAGTGCCAAGTGCCACCTGCCAATACAAACTTTCATTTGATTTGGCATGTTTTCTTTTTTCGTTCATTTGTGCATAAATTACACAACTCATAATTGACTTTGGCACTGCCTAATGTAAACTTTCATTTGATTTGGCATGTTTTCTTTTTCTTGTTTCATCTTCTAAACTAAGTATTTTTATATTCAACATCTGTGAGGTACTTACTTTCAGATATCTTCAGGATGGGTTATGGTGATCTTTTATTAGTATTATCCGACTAATTTTCAGTGGCTCTACCTAATGTAAGCTTACAACATTAAATTAAGCTAGTTTAACTTGCAACAATTATTCATCAAATGGATTTTGTCTTATAATAAATATTAAAACCGTAAATTTAATTATCAACAAGTTGATTTGTAGATATGAATCCTATATATTTACTTCCTTGAATTTGCAATATCTCATATTTTCAGGTATTGTAAATCCCTGTTATAAATGTATATTGTAATAGAATTCTTTTACAGAACTAATGGATGCGATTCGTGAGAATGTCTCTGCGTTGACACTGCTAGCTGAAATCTTGTGCTTGTTAGACATGATTGTGAACTCTTTTGCTCATATGATTTCGACTAAGCCCGTGGATCAATATACAAGACCAGAATTTACGGGTAAGAAAATTGGTAATTTCTATAACATTTTTGTACTGCGATGGAGAAAACTCTTCATTGATCTTTTATTTTATTTGCTAGAGAATGGGCCAATGGCAATTGATTCTGGTAGACACCCAATCTTGGAGAGCATACACAGCGATTTTGTTGTAAGTAATAGGCATCTCCAGTAAACATTGCAGTTTCTCCCAATATATTGACATTTTTTAATGTTCAAGAATTTCTGCCCTTTTTTATTGAGCAAATCAATCTTTTGTGTTGCAGTCCAACAATATATTTCTGTCTGAAGCCTCAAACATGGTGATTGTAACAGGCCCTAATATGTAAGAAAATATCTGTTTCACATTAAAGGTTAACTGTTCATACCGGAGAGTGATGGCAGTGAAATTCTAGATGAACTTTAACTGACATAGACAATGACTATCCATGAGTCATGACTAATTCTTTTGGTAAGAAAACGGAAGTGTGTATGGGCTTATTAGTGATAAGTAAACATGGTACAGAGGATACACAACAATTTTTTTCAGACGAGGTTGTTGCTTTAAAAGATCCGATAACAACACACCTTGAAACTAGACTTAATTAGGTGATGTAAGCATGTCCTGTGCATTTTCCTTCAAACAGTTCCTTAAAACCCGTCATCATTCTTTAAAATTAGTATGTGCTACTTACAGTTTAAATGTGAATTATTCGTAAACTACAGCGACTACAGCAAAGTTTGCTCTTTTTGTGTGGCTAGCTGTTTAGATGAAGAATAAAGTCTATAGATTTATTTATATATTCCTTTTCCCCAGGAGCGGAAAGAGTACTTACCTTCAACAAGTGTGTCTCATAGTTATCATTGCTCAAGTTGGGTGTTACGTTCCTGCCCGCTTCTCAACTCTGAGGGTAGTTGACCGTGTTTTCACAAGGATGGGTGCAGTTGATAATCTTGAATCAAACTCTAGCACGGTACAATTTCTTGATGCCTGT
>Ga0099826_10002468_pt1 | contig 11947 bp, 8 predicted proteins | sample Mtrugardesep15_FD_76830 | JGI IMG/M metagenome (GOLD analysis project Ga0099826, IMG submission 76830) | Root nodule microbial communities of legume samples collected from California, USA - M. trunc garden sep15 | ecosystem: Host-associated > Plants > Roots > Nodule | place: USA: California...
AGAGAGAGAGAGAGAGAGAGAGAGAGAGAGAGTTGAAGAATAAGAGGCTCAGATAGAGGTGTACTGTCAGACGAGAGTGAAGAGGAAGAGCACAAGCATGGCTGCCACTGCAAGTTGGAGTCACCTCGCCATGACACGGCTGTTTTCTTCTTCACTCACAATGTCTGATCTGATGCAGTTGCGTGAAACATCATCACTGCCTCGTTATATCCAAAAGAAGAAGAGAGAGAAAAAGAAGGTCGAATCAAGCGATGACGACAAGGATGATGATGATGATGATGGTGGTGGTGGTGATGCAGAGAGAGAGAGAGAGAGAGAGCTTTTGTTGTTGTTATTGTTGGTGGTGGTAGAGAGGAGTATAGTAGGAATGATCATCGGCAATGAGAGTGAGAAACTCATGAAAGCCTCACCCAAAAACTTGCAGTTGCAACAAAAAATGAGGCTCAGAAAGAGAGTGGTGGCTGCGTCAGAAACGCCTCGCCACGACCATTCATCTATCCATCATCACAGCCTCATTTGTTTTAATTCAATTTAATAATACCCAACAAGTTTAGAATAAGAAGCAAGTATACAACTACATGCATTGCAAATCTTTAACACTTACTGTTGGAAATTCCGCCTTTATTGCAGTCCGCCCCTAGTCGCCTAAATTGTGGCCTTAGATTTTCATTGCAGCCTTCAACACCTTCATTGTGTTGCCTTTGAGGGGATGGATTTAGTCCCACATCAGATAGATAGGACTCTTGAGAAGAGTTTATAAAGAGGAGGCACTACTCACCTTACACGTAGGTTTTGTAAGGATGAGTTAGCCCCCAAAGTTCAACATTTACCATCAGGAGATACATAATAAGTAATAGGAAAAGTAGAAAAGAGTTGAATGACTCGACATTTAACACTGCCATTTAATTAAAAGTCAATTAAATCTAACAGATGTTACTTGGCCTCAGAATGAGCTAAAGCCTTGGGAAGCATCGGTTGTTATTAGAATTAAAACCAGATTTAATCCAAGCTGTCACACTTGAATCTCCACTAACTTGGTTGGCTAAATTGCTCACAATATACAAGCGTCAATATATTTGACCGGAAACTAGTGGCTAGATTGCCAACTTGGTTGACACTTTCTCACAATTTATTAAAGGACACTTTCTGTTTGTAAGGACAAGCTTGTCTTTCTTTAATTATTGTTCGAATTTTAAAATCCGAACGCGTTTTATCCAAAATTTAGAATCCGGACGGCAAAAAAATGATCCTTAGGAAAATATGTATTTTGCACATCCAGATTTTAGATTAACTGAAACAATACAACATAAATTTTTTAACAAAATACCCTTTTATATATATAAATTATATAATGCATATTTAGGCTCATGATAGAAACACCTTAGCAGAACCATCCATCCAACATCACTGCCTCATTTAAATACATACCCAACACACCAGAAGAAACAGTTCAACAAACCGAACCATTTCCCAATCTGTGTCAGTTTGTAACCATGAAAATTATAGCAAAACAAGGTTGCAACATCTTATAATAAAGATTGGCAATGTTCGGTTGATTATGAATCTATTTCTTTGCCATGGGTATGAAGATGTTAATAAAATTATTGTACCTTTAGGCTCTTGCTATTTTGAAGACGACAATCAAAAGCACCGGAAAAGGAAACATATATAGCCACAAGTTAGGTCAAGAAGGAGCAACATATTTATCCATGATGGTATGGTAATAGAACATTTTTGCAGAAGAAACACATAAAATCAATAAAAGATGAACTAAGGACAACTTGTAGATTCTTGATTGTCGGAACCATATTTATTCTGAATAAGAAGCAATGACAGAGCAACTATCATATACAAAGTAAATCTAACAGAAGTTCATTGGCTTCACAGTAATGAGCAAAAGCCTTGGGAGGCATATGCTGTAATTAGCAGTAAAACCAGATTAAATCCAAGCTGTGACCAGGGGTGATCCAGGAGTAATTTTTTGGTGTGGCTAAAACAACAGTGCCAAAAAAAATTGCATAATGAAATTAAAGACTATACTATTTCATTCAAAATAACAGTTTTAGTAGTTTTATTTGGGCAAGTTTTATTAGCCCATATCTATTTATAACCCCAAAAATTGCTAATTGGGACAAAATAAGCGGTCAACTTCCTCTAACATTTCACTTTTATAGACATTCTTAGTATATAATTTTTTTTCGGGAAATCTGGCGTGGCTATAGCCACACCTAGCCATGTACCACATCCGCCCATGGCTGTGACACTTGCATCTCCAATGACTTAGTTGGCTAAATTGCTCACAACTTACAAGTGCCAACATATTTGACCAGATACTAGTTTTTCCCTAGAAGTCATAAGTAATTATTTTTACCCATTTCAAATTGTTAGCAAAAATCTGATCACAACTTTGAATTTAAGACTAATGTGTAATGCATGACTACTTTGGCACAAAAGTTAAAGGGTCCACAACACAACACAATGAATATGAAAATCACCATGGTAATGAACTTGGCTTTGTCAATGTGATGAGTGAAAATGAAATATACCTCATTTCTTCAACAGAATGAATATCAAATTTGTTAAGCTTGTATAGATATTGACATCTTGTTATTTGATTGTACCACTACCTGAAAAGTAAGAGATAAGGTAAAACACGAGATAGAAAGTTATACATATTGCATTTCATAATTGAAGAGCGTTTTGTGTCTATGCATTTACCATTGATTCACAGAAACTAGAGAGGCTGAAACCGTAATCTATTTCATCACTCTCAAGTCAGAAACAACATTATGAAGAAATGACACAATTATTATAGAATAAGAGGCTCAGATAGAGAGATGTATTGTTTGTCAGAGAAGAGAGTGAGGAGGAAGAGCAGGAGCATGGCTGCCACTGCAAGATGGAGTCGCCTTGCCATGACGCAGCTGTTTTCTTCTTCACTCACAATGTCTGATCTGAAACATTGATCATCACTGCCTTATTATATACCAAAAGAAGAAGAGAGAGAAAAATAAGGTCCTGATTGAGTTTGAAGACGAGGTTGTTGTTGTTGCTGTAAAAGAAAGAGAGAAAATGTACGTGCTTTTGTTGTTGTTGGTGGGGGTGGAGAGAGAGTAGTATGAATGATCGATCATTGGCAATGAGAGAGAAACTAATCCATTCATCAATCAAAGCCTCACTCACTCATTAACTTGAAACAAAAAAGGAGGCTCAGAAAGAATGAGACAAGTGGTGGCTGCGCCAGAAGAAACGCCTTGCCACAAAACCATCCGTTCATCCATCATCACTGCCTCGTTCAAATTAGTAAAAGAAGAAGCAGTGTTCACTTCTTCGATGCTAACTGTCAGTCGGCTCAAACAAATGATCCTTAGGAAAATATGTATTTTGCACATCCGGATTTTAGAATAACTGAAACGATGACAAAATATCCTTTTATATATAAAACATATTTAGGCTCATGATAGAAACACCTTGGCAGAACCATCCATCCAACATCCTCATTCAAATACATACCCGACATACCACAAGAAACAGTTCAACAAACCGAACCACTCCCAATCTGTGTCGGTTTGCAACCATGAAAATTATAGCAAAACAAGGCTGCAACATCTTATATTAAAGATTGACAATGTTTTCAGTTGGTTATTAATCTACCTTATTGCCATGGGTATGAAGATTTTAATCAATTTATATCATTAGCCTCTTCCCATTTTGAAAATTTAAAAAGACCTAAATAGGTTATCTAGCAGCTCCAAAGTTGACTCTGAAGTGGATCTTCTGAAAGACTACAAACGAAAGCACTGGAAAAGAAAACATATATAGGCAAAAGTTAGGTCAAGACAGAGCAACATATTTATCCATGATGGTAGTATTAATATTCTGAATAGAACACCTTTTGCAGAATACACACATAAAAGCAATAAAAGTTGAACTAAGGACAATATGTAGATTCTTTGTAGCCGAAACCATATTTCCACTTTGCAGAACCATATTCATTGCAGAATACACACATAGAAAATTGGATCACATTTTTAAACAAAATAATACTTCTAGCAGTTTTTCTCCGACTGAAAAAAATAAAATAAAACCTGCTTCAAATGAGAAGCTGCTTTTAGTCATTTTTCAGAAAATCATTTTCTGATAACTAATTTTTTTTTTAAAAAAAAGTAATTTTTCAATCTAGTATACAAACCCAGCAACTTTTGTTTTTTTAAAAAGTCTCTAAAAATTACTCTCTAAATAACTAGTAGTTTCTCAGAAAATCTTTTTCTGATAACTAACTAGTAAAAAAACTTGATTTTTCATTCTAGAAGACAAATACAAACACAAAACAACTTCTGAATTTTTTAAAAATCTCTAAAAATTAGTCTCTAAATTATTTTGCATCAGAACACTTTTTTGTTATAATCCGTAATAAACGGGCTCTAAATATGAAAATTGGCATGACAATGAAGTTGGTGTTGTGAATGAGATGAATGTAAATAAATGTACCTCATTTCTTCAACAAAATCAATATCAAATTTGTTAAGCATGTATAGATATTGACATCTTGGGTTTTGTTTGTACCACCACCTGAAAAGTAGGAGATGAGCTGAAAAAGACAGACAGAAACCCTAATCTATCTCAGCCTCTCACTCCGGAGAGACTAGTGTGGGGGTGTAGAAATAGAATAGGAGGCTCAGATAGAAGTGTATTGTTTGTCAGAGAAGAGAGTGAAGAGGCAGAGCATGGGCATGGCTGCAACTGCAACAGATGGAGTCGCCTCGCCATAACATGGCTGTGTTGTTGTTCTTCACACTCAGAATGTCTGATCTGAAACATGGATCATCACAGCCTCGCAATATCGAAAAGAAGAGAGAAAAAAAGGTCGCGTTGAGTTCGAACAACGACGAGGATGTTGAAGAAGAAGTAGAAAGAGAAAGCGAGCGCGCTTTTGCTGTTGTTGTTGGTGGTGGTGGTGGTGTGTGTGTGTAGAGAGAGAAATAGAAACTATGGATCATTGGCAATGAGAGTGAGAAACTAACTCATTCATCAAAGCCTCACTCACTCACAATCACAAACTTGCAATGCAATGGCAACAAAAAAGGAGGCTCAGAAAGAAAGAGAGAGAGGAAGGGGATAGTGGTGGCTGCGTCAAATACACCTCGCCACACAACCATCCTTCCATCAATCATCACTGCCTCATTCATATTAGAAAGGAAACAGTAGTTGGCGGTCTGTTGATGAAAACAGTATCCCCGTCCATAATCCTCCGGTGCACTATCTGACCAGGTTTAAGATAAGTGTGCCCCTTTGAGCCCTCCCTCAGTGAGTAAGTTGACATGCCTTCTTTGTATGTCAAACACAAGTTTTCATCAACCAACTTCTGTAAATAATGGATGTTATGAATGCTGACTCTTTCCTCAAGGGTGATCCTCTGGGCAACCTCAAGCGGGATTCCAACTTCATTTATTTTCTTATACCCATCTCCAGTTATCACATTCCGGGAAGAAAACCCGGAACCCTTTCTTATAAATAGAGAACTCATTTATCTTGTAAATAGTTATCACATGGCGAGTAAGAGTGTAGGGGGTGTTGAAGAAGAATAAGAGGCTCAGATAGGGGTGTAATGTCAGAGAAGAGAGTGAAGAGGAGGAGCACAAGCATGGCTGCCACTGCAAGTTGGAGTCACCTTGCCATGACACGGCTGTTTACTTCTCCACTCACGATGTCTGATCTGATGCAGTTACGTGAAACATCATCACTGCCTCGTCATATCCAATAAAAGAAGAGAGAAAAAAAAAGAAGGTCGAATTGAGTTCGACAAGGATGATGATGATGATTGCTGAAAAAGAAAGCAACCTTGCTTTTGTTGTTTTAGTTGATGGTGGTGGAGGTGGTGGTGGTAGGCAGGAGTGAAGTAGGAACGATCATCGGCTATGAGAGTGAGAAACTCATCAAAACCTCGCTCAAAAACTTGCAATGGCGACAAAAAAGGAGGCTCAGAAAGAGAATGGTGGCTGCGTCAAAAACGCCTCGCCACAACCATTCATCCATCCATCATCATTGCCTCATTCGATTCAATTCAATAATGCCCAACAAATTAGACTAAGAAGAAGCAAGTATTCAACTACATGCAATGCAAATCTGTAATACTTACTGTCATAATAATAATAATAATAATAATAATAATAAGTACTACGTAAAAGTAGAAAAGAGTTGAATGATTCAAAAATTTTAAGACTCCCATTCAATCAAAATTCAGTTAAATCTAACAGATGTTACTTGGCCTCATAGTATTGAGGTAATGCCTTGGGAAGAATCTGTTGTTATTAGCAGTAAAACCAAATTGAATCCAAGTTGTGACACTTCCATCTCCACTAACTTTGTTAGCTAAATAGGTCGCAATAGACAAGTGTCAACATATTTGACCGAAGAGGAGTGTTAGCAACACTCTCTCTAACACTCACTCTCTCATATGATGAAACCAATGTGGATGCCACCACTTTATGTGGGATCCATGTCTAAAGTGTGGGATCCATGTTAATTTCATCTCATAAAAGAGTGAGCGTTAGAGAGAGTGTAAGAAAAAGAGTGTTGCTAGCACTCCTCTTGACTGAATACTAGTTTTTCATGAAAATAATAATAATAATTTACCCAGTTAAAACTTTTTAATATTTACTAAATGCAGTAGTTTAATGAGCGGTATTTTTAGTCGTAAGAGTAAAGTAGTAAGAGCAAAAAACCTATCACACTTTGAATTTAAGACTAATGTGTTAGTGTCAGCATATTTGATAGGATACAAGTTTTCCAGTGAAAACGTGAGTAATTTTTTTTCCCATTTCAAACAGTTTGATATTTCTCAAATGGAGTAGTTCAATGAGTGGTATTTGTAGTTGGAAGACTAATGCGCAATGAATGAATGAAATATTCCTTTGCAAAAATAGAGGGTTTACAAAAAAGAAATGATAATTGTACAACCATTAAAACTAAAACAAAACAAGGTTGCAATGCCTTGTATCAAAGATTAACAAAACTTTCAGTTGATTATGAATCTATCTTTTTGCCATGGGTATGAAGATGTTAATCAATTTGTTTTACCTTTAGGCTCCTCCAATTTAGAAGACTGAAACAGGCCTAAATAGGTTAGCTCGGCTCCAACGTTCACTCTGAATTGGATCATTTGAAAGACTACAATCAAAAGCACCGGAAAAGGAAACATATATAGCCAAAAGTTAGGTCAAGAAAGAGCAACATATCTATCCATGATGGCAGTAGCATTAATAATATTCTGAATAAAACACTTTTTTTTTGCAGAATACACACTTAGAAGCAATAAAACTAAAGACAACATGTAGATTCTTTGTTGCCGGAACCGTATTGACACTTTGTAGAATACACACAGAAAAAATTGGATTACACCTTGAATTTAAGAGTAATGTGTAATGAAAGACTACTTTGGCAAAAGTTAGAGGGCCTATAATATATGAAACTGAGTCTGTTTGTTACAACTTTTTTAAACTAAAGAATCACTTTTAGCAGTTTATATCCGTTTGTTACAGATTTAAAAAAAAAAGCTTGAAATGAGCTGTTTTTAGTAGTTTCTAAAAAAATCATTTTCTGATAACTAATTTATTTAAAAAAAAATCTCTAAATTATTTAGTAGCAAAATCATTTAATCAGTAACAAACAGGGTCAAAATATGAAAATGGGCATGTGAATGATGTTGGTGTTGACAATGTGGTAAGTTAAAAAGAAATGTACCTCATTTGTTCAACAGAATCAATAACATCAAATTAGTTAAGAGAAGAGGTGAAAAAAAGAGAGTGAAACCCTAATAATCTGATTTGGAGGGTGTAGAAAGAAGAAAAGGAGGCTCAGATAAATAGCAGGAGCATGGCTGCGACAGCGAGAGAGACGGAATCGCCTTGCCATGATACGGCTCTGGATGATCATCACAGCCTCGAAAAGAAGAAGAGAGAAAAAAAGAAAGAAATCACAGCCTTGAAAAGAAGAAGAGAGAACAAGAAAGAAAGAAGAAGGTGAAAAAGAAACAAAGCAGGAGTGAGAAAGAAACTAATTCATTCACTCGTTCACAAAGTTGAAATGCAATGGCAACATAAATAAAAAAGAAGGGAGGCTCAGAAAGAAAGAGAGAAGTGGTGTCTGTGTGTGGCTGCGTCAGAATTTAGAAACGCCTCGCCATACAACACAACCATCTATATATATCATTCATCACTGCCTCGTTTCATTCAAATTAGAAAAATAAGAAAAGAAGAAGAAATGTTCAAACAACTATCTGCAAAATGCAAATCTTTTTCTACCTTCAATACTTACCATCATTTGGCTCACCTCAAACGTTATTATTCACATTTCATGTTTCCTTTCACTATTTATTTATCCGTACCATAATTGTCTTCACCTTTCATTTCACTCTAATTACTTACCTCTACAGCTGTCCGCAACTAACCCATCACATAAAAATTCCCTTCACCATACTTATATCTCTTTTTCAAAAGGTTTTTAACTTTATTGTTGTAGGGACTTGCCTGTTTTTGTCAATATTCTAAAAATCCAACTGATTGAGGTCATGGTTCAATTGATTCAACCAATTCAACTCGATGACTAATAAGTAATCAAAATAAGTATTAAAATGAATTGGAAAAAAAAAAGTTAAAAAAAATAAAAATGGAATGATTTAGCCAATTGACGCACCGGCTAGTTCAACCGATCGGATCTAATTTTGAAAACACCGCTTTTTTATCATAAATGAATTACTCTATCTATTAAGAGCAAAGTAGTTTAATGAGTGGTATTCCTAGTAGTATCAGTAAAGTATTAAGAGCAAAAATCTCATGACACTTTGAATTTAAGATTAATGTGCAATGCATGACTACTTTGCCAAAAGTTACAGGGTCTGCGACACGTGAAATTGAATATGAAAATCGGCATGGCAATGAACTTGGTGTGGTCAAAGAGATAGTAGAAAAAGAAACGTACCTCATTTCGTCAACATAATCAACATCAAATTTATTAATCTTCTATATATATTGACATCTTGTGTTTTGTCTGTACCACTACCTGAAAAGTAAGAGATTAGGTAAATCACAAGAGATAGAAAGTTATACATATTTCATTTCATAATTGAAGAGCCTTGCATCTCTGTATTTACCATCGATTCTCAGAGAAACAAGAGACTGAAACCTTAATCTATATCAGCCTCTCACTCCCAAGTCAGAAACAACATTATGAAGAAATAACACAAGAGAGATGTATTGTTTGTCTGAGGAGAGTGAAGAGGAAGAGCAGGAGCATTGTTGCCACTGCAAGACAGAGTCGCCTTGCCATGATGCAGCAATTTTCTTCTTCTTCAGTACTTACTGTTAGCTCAGCACAAACATTATTCACAATTCACGTTTCCTTTCTTTCTCTCTTTATTTGTCACCCTTTTCATTCATTCATACTGCAATTGTCTTCACCTTTCATTTCACCCTAATTACCTATCTCTACAACTGTCCTCAACAGCACACACACCTACTCTACTCTACACTACATTTGGGCTTGCGCTTTTCCCATTTAATTAAAAGTCAGCTAAATCTAACAGATGCTACTTGGCCTCATATTAACGAGCTAAAGTCTTGGGAAGCATCTGCTATTATTAGAAGTAAAACCAGCTTGAATCCAAGTTGTGACACTTCCATCTCCACTAACTTGGTTGGCTAAATTGCTCACAAGATACAATTGTAAACATATTTGACCGAATACTAGTTTTCCATAATAAAAAAAAGTAATTATGTTTTACCCAGTTCAAACTGTTTAATACTTACTAAATGCAGTAGATTAATGAGTGGAATTTTAAGTAGTAAGAGTAAAGTATTAAGAGCAAAAAAACTTATCAGACTTTGAAGTTACGACTGACGTGCTAGTGTCAACATATTTGACAGGATACTAGTTTTCCAGCGAAGCCGTAAGTAATTTTCTTTCCCATTTCAAACAGTTTGATATTTCTCAAATGGAAGAGTGGTGTACTATAGCAGAAGAGCAAAAATCTGATCAACTTGAATTTTAGACTAATGCTTCATGTAATTACTTGGGCAAACATATCGAGGGTTTACAAATGAGAAATGATATTTGTATGAGCATGAAAACTAAAACCAAACAAGGTTGCAACACCTTGTATTAAAGATTAACAAAGTGTTGAGTTGATTATGAATCTATCTTTATACCATGTGTATGAAGATGTTAATCAATTTGTTGTACTTGTACTTGTACCTTTAGGCTCTTCCGATTTAGATGATTGAAACAGGCCTAAATAGGTTAAAGCTCAGCTCCAACGTTCACTCTGAAGTGGATTTTCTGAAAAACTATAATCAAAAGCCGAAAGTTAGGTCAAGAAACCATGATGGTAGTATTAATTAATACAACAGTTTTTGCAGAATACACACATAGAATAGAAGCAATAAAAGGTGAACTAAGGGGTTGTTTGGATATGAGGTTTTATGTTAATTCATAAGTTGTCGTCACTAACAAAAAATGTATCTTTATAAGCTGTTTGACAAGCTTATGAATAAATAAAAATTGTTTTTAGTAGCTTCTGAGAAAATAATTTTGTGTTTTTCCATTAAACTACTCGCCATGCGAATATGAAATATGTTGAAACAACTACAGAGTACATGCAAATGCAAATGCTAATACTTACCTCAAACGTCCGTCCACGTTATTATTCACATTTATCGCCATTTTTTCACCCTTCATTCTTTCCATTTCTTGTCTTGTCCATTCATTTTTACCCTATTTAGTATTTACCCTCTACACTACAGCTGTTCTCAACTTTTCACATAGCAATTCCCTGACCCATTTTTTCTCGTCGTTTTCTAAGTGCATGACCCCGTGTTTTTGTTGATTGAAGTGAATCTAGTTTTTTAAATGATCATGACTATTTTAAAAATGTTTTTTACTTTGTTAAATTAAATTTATTTTTATGTTAACAACTTAATATCAATTTTTCCTCAAAAACAAAAAAAAAAACTTAATATCAATTTTATTTAAATTTAGTCCTCTCAAACTCTCTAAATGATTAATAGGAGTAAATATATTTATAAAGTTAATGATCTATTTGAGAAAATGTCATTCAAAATCAACGAATTTGGTGGTTTAATCATTTATTATAATCATCTAAACATGTTCTGAATTGAGTCCAAACTCAGTTTTCAAGTTCTCATTCTTTATTTTCATTGTTACTCGGTCTGCTTTCACAACATCATGAATATATAATGAGTTTTTTTCCAGTCACAATTATAAACATATTATAGTGTTTCTTATTCATTCTTCATGTTATTTCTGACAGAGACTTCACAGGCAAAGGGAATTAGGATTAGTTCCTTACTCTAACCTTGAGGATCCAAAATGAATATAATTTTCTTTGCCACAATTTCAGTTATGATCCGATAAATCCGAGGTACTTTTGAGCAAGCTAAGGGACCCATAGAACAATCACCTTATATTTTTCCATTGATTACAATACGAAAAACAGTATTTTTTTTTTTTTTAATAACCCTTTGGCTTTTAGGGGATTGACTACTCAGAATCCACTAGAGTTTGGTTAGAAGGCATGTAAAATCTAGTTAAGGATTTGTTCTAGTTAGACCTCGAACTTAGAAAAACAGTACAATACTCTCAATCTCAAATGCCATATTTATTCCATCCGAATTTTCTACAGCAAGTTTTAGTACAGAATCAGAATACAGCAAATTTTATTTGAGTCAATATCCATGAAAATTCTCAAGAAAAAACACAAGTGAAGCAATTTAAAGCCTTAAACAATGATTCAGGGCTCGAAAGTCATGGTTTCAGCTTCCCGTCTCACTGACTCAAATAGCACAGAGGATAGGTACCTCTCGCCAAAGCTTGGAAAAACGACCTGCACCATGTCAAAATGGAACATTAACTCAACATGAGCACCATAATC